>Ga0210051_1004212_pt1 | contig 14088 bp, 15 predicted proteins | sample CryGey092014_all_FD_185464 | JGI IMG/M metagenome (GOLD analysis project Ga0210051, IMG submission 185464) | Groundwater microbial communities from aquifer - Crystal Geyser CG23_combo_of_CG06-09_8/20/14_all (SPAdes) (version 2) | ecosystem: Environmental > Aquatic > Deep subsurface > Groundwater...
AAATCAAGCTGCCCGACAATCTCAACGACAAAGCGGGCAAGATGGTCTTCAGGCAACCAATCGTCCATTGAGGGCGGCAGCAAAAACAGGGTGTTTCGGTCGACTTGGCGGAACTTATCGCTCATGAATTTTTCACTTTCTCGGGGATTTTAAATACCTAGCGAGTTTAACATTTTACGGTCGGAAAGTCCGACAAGCTGCTAGCGGGGTCTTGCTTTGAATGCAACAACCTTGTAATCAGGATTTTTTCATCTAAAACTTTGTAATAAATTATATGGCTTTGATAGGCTAGCCGACGATAGGTTGGCATCACACTTGAAAAGCCTTGCCCTAACTCTGGATACATTTGTAGATGCTCAAATTGTTCCTGAATGCCCTGAAAATAGTAATCTGTTTGATCAATCCCGAACTGTTCAACACTGTAAACATAAATATCTTCAATATCTAAAGCCGCCTACTCAGATATTTCATACTTCATTACTTTGTACACGGATCATTGCTTTTTGTTTGATATCTGCCATAGATAAACAACTGGGTGTATTTGCTTTTGGATCAGATAAAATGGATTGAAGCTCTACAACCGCCTTTTGTCTTTCACGCTCTTCTTCAATAAGCCTTACAACATAATCTCCAAACTGTTCAAGATGTCCATCTAAGGACTTATTAACATAATTGCTAATATGATCAGGTAATTCAATTGTATGTGAGTGCATAGTTTTCTCCATCCTTAATCAACCCAAGCCTAAATTTTAACACTACCCAAAATCATCAACAACTTATTAGCCAGCCACTGTGTTCAGACTGAACCAGTCTGTCACTTTGTATCTTTAGCAATATTCTAATAAAAATGTGACGGGTGAATATGGGGACTTTGGGCGTCCCCTTTTTAATTGGCTTTGCGATATGTTTTTTAGAAGGGTTTTACTTCAACGAGGATTAATATCACGATGGTCAAGAGCAATGGGATTTCATTGGCCCAACGATAGTAAAGTCCGCTGTGATCCAAATGACCTTGTTGCATTTCCTGCATGCGACGCTTGCTCCAAAAGTGGTAAACCAATAGCAACACCACAAAGGTGATTTTGGCATGTAACCAGCCCATGCCTTCAGCAACGGGAAAGTATGCCAACCAAAGCCAAATGCCCGTTCCAACCGCCAGCATCATCATAATGGTCATAAATTTATAGAGCTTTTGCGCCATAATCGCAAGGCGTGTGACCTGCTCCCCTGCGGCTTGCCCTTCGACATAATGGACAAAAATTCTCGGTAAATAAAAGATGCCGGCCATCCAGGACATCACAAATAAAATATGGAAAGTTTTTAACCACAACACTTTAGATTTTCTCCAATCTGAGTTTAAGAATCTGTATGATACAGGTTCTTTTATTTCAAAACAGGACTTTAAGATGAAAATTGAAACAAACAAGGTTGGACAGATTCATTACGCTCTAACTGATGCAGACGGCAATCTAATCGACGCTTCTAACGAAAACCCATTGGCGTATTTACATGGTCATTCCAACTTAATTCCAGGGTTGGAAAAGCAATTAGAAGGAAAAAAAGTGGGCGATAAATTTACCGCATCGATTGCCCCTGAAGAAGGTTATGGTGAAATTGAAGCCCATTTGATTCAAGAAGGAGTGCCTAAGTCGATGTTTCAAGGGGTCGAAAATTTAGAAGTGGGAATGCGTTTTGAAGCACAGTCTGAGCAAGGGGTTCATTCGGTTGAAATTACCGAAGTGGGCGATGAAACCGTGACCGTTGATGGCAACCATCCGCTAGCGGGTAAAACCTTAAATTTCGAAATTGAAGTGATGGACATTCGTGATGCCACTGAAGAAGAATTGACACATGGTCATGCACACGGTGATGGCGGCCACCACCACTAAGCCCTTCCTTTTATACTTCAAATTAGCGCTCGTTTTGCTGTTGTGAAACGAGCCTAATTTAAAAACGCCGCCTCTTTGCTTAAAGCGAATCAATCACATAATCTTCATAATCCAGACCGTCTTGGTCAAGCACCACAGGAATGGCTAATAGCCCAATATTGGCAGCTTGAACTGAAGTCGATTGACCCGAAATCAGCGGATGCCACTCAGGTAACGGATCGCCACGGTAAAGTACGCGATAGGCACAAGTTTCCGGTAGCCAATCAAACTCAGCCACCCGCTCTAGTGTCAGGGCAACACAGCTAGGAACATTCACAGAACGATTTTCATAATCGGAACAAGCCGCCGTGCTCAAGTCAGAGTAACGACAAACCACTCGCGTATAAACAATTTCATCCGTCTCTTCATCTTGAAGCTTGGTTAAGCAACATAACCCGCAACCATCACACAGCCGTTCCCACTCGTTCGGAGTCATCTCAGCTAAAGATTTTGTTTCCCAAAAAGGACGCTTGTTCTTGTTAGAGAACGCTTCCATAATTAATTCCTTATTCCCTTCACAAAATGGACAAATGGATCTTGCCAAGCGGCTAACGGTCGTTGACCCGCATCGGATAAAAAACGAACACCCTGAGTGGGCTGGCAAACCCACTCAAAAGTTTGCCCTTGCCATTCAAAACGCAAAGCATACGCATGTAAATAGCCTCGGTCTTCTTCTTTTGCACTATCCGAATTCGCATAACGCTGGTCGCCGGCAATCGGTGAACCTAAACTTTTTAAAGCCACGCGCAGCTGATGCGTTTTACCCGTAAGGGGTTTGAGCAGAAACCAACGCTCATGAGATTGGGTATTCTGACTGATAAATTGTGTCATAGCGGGATTGGATAAGTCTTTGGTCAATTTCCAGCTCCCCCGTCTAGCCGCAACCATATCACCTTTGACCCAACCTTGTTTTTTTCTGGGTTTTTGCGTTGAGATAGCCAAGTAAATCTTTTCCACTTGATGCAGACGAAATAACCGTTCAAATTGCTGTGCGGCAGATTTCGTTAGCGCAAAAATGACCAGGCCTGAGGTCATTTTATCCAAACGATGCACTGGGTAAACTGGCTGTTGTAGCTGCTGCTGAACCAAAACGGCCAGGCCTGGTGGTTTTTGTGGGGTTGAATGGAAGTCCAAGCCATCCGGCTTTTCAACCACGACAAAATCGCTATTCTGAAAGACAATCTGAATCAAAAACTGTACTCACGCTCATAACAGCTCATAAATTGACGCCACAAAAAACTATTAATTTGTTTATTTTCAACAAGTTAAATTTAAAAAATTTGGCACACAACTTGATATAGAGGTTGTTAGATTAAAAACAACGTTCAATAATCGTCAATAATTTGACATTTAAAGAACTTCACCGCTTGAACCATTAGGAGTCACGATTATGACAACCGAATTCAAATCACCCCAGCAGATTAATCATTGCATTTCATACATAGACCATCGGCTAGAAAAAACCTCTTCCCAAACCTTGGCGATTGCAGAAATGATGATTGAAGACATCAAAGCACTCACCATTTCCTATCCGCTTGCACTCAAACAAAACACTCTGCGTCAGCATGCTGAAAAAGTACGAATGGCGCAAATGAAATGGGTTAATCAGCTACATGACATTATTATGGATCAAAACAATCATGATTTAAGCAATCAAATGATTCAAACCATCCAAACCTTTATGAACACGCTGAACCAGAATCAACTAAAACATTTAGAAGAAGCACCCGGAGTCAATAAAGAAACGCCAACAAAGCCAACGATTAAAACTTCTGCGCCTGCTCACGCTAAAGCAAAAACAGAACCTTGCTATCATGCTTTGCTGGAGGCAGAGGTTCGTTCAAAAAACATTCACACCACACATCATTAAAGCCCATCGAGACAACTAAAAAGCGCCCTTTATGCCAAAGCCATAACGGGCGCTTTTTAATGAATTGCCAATCAGTTTAATGCGGCCGGTTACTTCTTTTGTTTTGCTTTATTTTCTCTAGCGGCTTCTTGCTCTAGGAAGATTCGATTCAACTCCGCTTCCTGTTCAACCGGATCAGCACCCTCTTTAACAGGTTGCATCAAGTCCTCTTTGGAGACCCCTAGCGACAAGGCAATAGAACTGGCGACAAAAGTTGATGAATAGGTTCCTACCACCACCCCAATAATCAAGGCCAAAGCAAAATAATGAATCACTTCGCCACCTAACACAAATAAAGCGATTAACACTAATAAAGTCGTAAAGGACGTCATTAAAGTTCGAGCCAGCATTTGATTTACGGCAAGGTTCGTTACCGCTTCAGCAGGAGAGCCATCCCGAACCATTCTAAAGTTTTCCCGCACCCGGTCAAATACCACAATCGTATCATTTAATGAGTACCCAATGACCGCCAAAAGCGCTGCCAGAACGGTTAAGTCGAATTGCGCCTGTGTCCAAGCAAAGACGCCCAATGTAATCACCACATCATGAATCAAAGCCGATACCGCGCCCACAGAAAAACGGAATTCAAATCGCAAGGCGACATAAATCAAAACACCAATCAGCGCATAAATAAGCGCTAAAGCGCCATCTTCAGTCAGCTCATCACCGACTTGTGGCCCCACAAATTCAACTCGGCGCAATTCAAAGGGTTCAGAATGATCTGTTTTTATCAAGGTCATCACCTGATTACTGATTTGAGCAGAATTCAGTCCTTCCATTGGCGCAATTCGAATCAGCACTTCTTCTGCTGAACCGAAATTTTGCACGGTTGCCGATTCATATCCCCCTTTGACCAAAGTGTTACGCAGTCCATTCACATCCGCCGCTTGATCGTAAGCCAACTCAACAAGGGTTCCACCGGTAAAATCAATCCCAAAGTTAAGCCCTTTTATCCATAGCCCGCCGAAAGAGGCTAGGATTAAAATTATTGAAAAAAACATCGCTAACTTACGATGCCCCATAAAATTAATTTGTTTGCTTTCCATTTGATTATCCATTGTCTGACTCATTTTGATATGTCACTTAAATCGATAGCTTTTCGACGGGTTTATTGCCGTAGAGCAGATTGACAACCGCTCTGGTTCCCAGTATTGCGGTAAACATCGAGGTGATAATACCGATGGATAACGTAATGGCAAAGCCTTTAATCGGACCTGTTCCAAAGCTGAACAAGACCAATGCCGCTAATAAGGTGGTGATATTGGCATCAGCAATGGTGACAAAAGCTTTTTCATAACCGGCATGAATGGCGGTTTGAATCGAAGACAATTTTAACTCTTCTCGGATCCGCTCAAAAATCAACACATTAGCATCCACCGCCATCCCCACAGTGAGTACAATCCCCGCAATCCCCGGTAGCGTTAAAGTTGCCTGAAGCAGTGACAATATTGCGACGATCAAAACTAAGTTCAAGGTCAATGCAATATTGGCAATCATCCCCAAAGTTTTATAGCGCCAAGCCATGGCGATCAAGACCAAGATAAAGCCAACGACCACTGACATAAAGCCCTGATCAATATTATCTTGACCCAAACTTGGCCCAACGGTTCTTTCTTCAATAATTTCCATCGGTGCGGCCAAAGCCCCTGCTCTGAGCAACAATGATAAATCTTGTGCTTCTTGCGGGCTGTCTAAGCCGGTAATTTGGAAACGGTTGGCAAATTGCCCCCGGATGACAGCAGCATTAATGACATCTTTGGTGGTGGTGCGTTTCTTCACCAGCTCACCCTTCACTTCAATGGTTTCGACACGGTTTTCGATATACACCACCGCCATGCGGTTGCCGACATTTTCTTTGGTGGTGGCTAACATTTTACGACCACCCACACCATCGAGCGTTACATTGACTTCTGCCGAACCAGAATCAGAAGAGATTCCCGCTTGCGCATTGATGACATTGTCACCACTAACAATAATGCTGCGTTTTAGCAAAATAGGACGACCATCTCTGAAATGATAAAGTCGAGCGCCATTCGGCGCATAGCCTGTCTGTTCAGCACGGTAGGCATCGCCCTTTTCATCAACCAAACGAAATTCCAAAGTCGCTGTGGCGCCTAAAATTTCTTTGGCCTTAGCGGTATCTTGAACCCCGGGCAATTGCACCACGATACGGCGATCCCCTTGTTGCTGAATCACGGGTTCTGCAACCCCCAACTCATTAATTCGGTTTCTTAGGGTGGTGATATTTTGTTTAAGCGCGTAGGTTTTTGCTTCTTTTAACGTAATCGGTAATAAACGCAATACCCATGCGGCGTCATTTTCAACCGGGGTTAACGTAAATTCCCCGGGGAATTGTTTATTGAGCACCGCTTCTGCCGTTTCAGGAATGGTATCGCCCCTAAACTTAACCAAAAGGTGATCGGTATCATATTCTAAACTGAGATAACGAATTTTCGCTTCTCGAAAACTGCCTTTAATTTCATCGACATACCGTAAGTAGGTTTTCTCCACTACGGCTTCCATATCGACATCCATTAAAAAGTGAACGCCGCCTCTTAAATCCAGGCCTAAATACATTGGCTGACCCCCAACGGATCTCAGAAAATCAGGCGTTGCCGGTGCTAAATTCAGTGCCACAACCGCTTGACGCCCGAAAGTATCTTTTAAAATACTGCGTGCTTTTAGCTGATCTTCAGCAGAATGAAACCGAATCAAAAATTGATTATTGTCATAACCAATCGCTTTGGGTTCAAGTTGTGCATCCGCTAATGCTTGAGTAAGGGTTCCTTGAGTTGCATCATTGAACTGTACCGATTTTGCCGGCGAAATTTGAACGGAAGGATCATCTCCAAATAAATTAGGCGCGGCATAAATGCTCCCTAATAAAATCGCAATTAACAACAACAAATACTTCCAGGCGGGATATTGGTTGCTAATGACTTTTTGTCTTGACTCAAACATCTTTATGTTTCCTAAGCAGCTGAATTAGAGCTCTATAAAAGAAAGGGGCTAATGCCCCTTATGAAAATAATGTGCAGATTAAAACTATTCAGCAGTGCCTTTTAGGGTGCCTTTTAATGTGCCTTTAGGAAGTTCACGCGCCACATTTGCACGCTCAACTTTGACAATGACATTATCTGCGACTTCAAGATCAACAAAATTCTCATCCAATTCACGGATTTTTCCGGCCAACCCCCCATAAGTAACCACTTCTGCCCCTTTTCCCAGCGCTTCAACCAGTTTCTTATGCTCTTTCACCTTCTTTTGTTGCGGACGAATCAGTAAAAAATAAAAAACCACAAATAATAAAATTAACGGTAACAGGGCTTCAAAACCACTTCCACCTGCTGCTGCGCCACCTTCTGCCATTGCATCTGAAATCAAAAAACTCATTTTTTTCTCCTTAATATTAACTGCGTTATTCTTGCATAAAAAAATTTAAAATTCTATGAGAGACTTTGCGGGTTTTGCAAACTTTTCTCAAACAGGTTGATAATGCTTATAGAGTAGGAACCACTTCCCCTCTTGCTTGATAAAACTCTGTAACAAATGCCGCTAATGAATTGGCGACAATCGCTTCTCGCAATCCTTTCATTAGGCATTGATAGTAGTGCAAATTATGAATGGTATTCAAACGCGCGCCTTGAATTTCGCCACACTTATCCATGTGGTGTAAATAGGCACGGCTATACTTTTGACAAGTGTAACAGTCACAGTGTTTATCCAACGGTTCCAAACTGGTTTTGTGCACGGCATTGCGAATTTTCACCACCCCGCTATGGGTAAACAAAAAGCCGTTTCGGGCATTACGAGTGGGAATCACACAATCAAACATATCAATGCCCCGTCTTACGGCTTCGACAATATCTTCCGGCTTTCCAACGCCCATCATATAGCGTGGCTTATTTTGCGGAAGATGAGGCTCGGTAAAATCTAAGGTCGCCATCATTTCTGCTTTTGGCTCACCCACGGACAGTCCACCAATCGCATAGCCATCAAAACCGATTTGAGTTAAGGCTTCAGCGGATTCTTGACGTAAATCTTCATACATGCCGCCCTGAACAATGCCAAATAATGCAGCCGGATTATCACCATGTGCCTGTTTTGAACGTTCCGCCCAACGCAATGATAACCGCATTGACTCCGCCGCCACTTCATGACTGGCTGGATAAGGCGTACATTCATCAAAAATCATCACGATATCGGCGCCCAATTTACGTTGAACGTCCATTGATTCTTCCGGCCCCATAAAAATTTTAGCGCCATTCACCGGGCTGTTAAAATGCACTCCCTGTTCGGTGATCTTGCGCATTTTACCCAGGCTAAATACCTGAAAGCCGCCAGAATCGGTCAAAATGGGTCCCGGCCAATTCATAAAATCATGTAAATCGCCATGTTGTTCAATAATATCGGTGCCCGGGCGCAGCGATAGATGAAAGGTATTGCCCAAAATAATCTGCGCACCCGTAGCGGCCACCTCTTCAGGCATCATCGCTTTAACAGAGCCATAGGTACCTACCGGCATAAAAGCCGGGGTTTCAACTACGCCGCGATCAAAAATCAATCGCCCTCTGCGGGCGCGGCCATCTTGGTTGTCTAATTCAAATTCCATTCAGCGATTCCATTAAGTTTTGTTTTGGGGAAACACCAACATCGCATCGCCATAACTAAAAAACCGATACGATTGCGCTACCGCATGTTCATAGGCTGACAAAGTTCGTTTATGCCCAGCAAAGGCTGACACCAACATAATCAAGGTGGATTCGGGCAAATGAAAATTGGTTAATAACACCTCCACCACCTTGAAATCGACACCAGGGGTAATAAAAATGTCGGTTTCACCTTGATAAGGGGCTAATTCACCCGTTTTTGAAAAGCGTGCAGCACTTTCTAAACATCGCACAGAGGTGGTGCCAACTGCAATGACCCGTCCCCCTTTTTGTCGAGTCTGTTCAATGAGGGCAACGGTTTCAGGTAGCACTTCAATCACTTCTGAGTGCATTTTATGACGGGCAATATCATCCACCTGCACGGGTTTAAAGGTTCCGGCGCCCACATGCAAGGTGACAAAACCAATTTTCACACCCTTTTCAGCAATCTTTTTAAGTAAGGGCTCATCAAAGTGCAACCCGGCGGTCGGAGCTGCCACTGCGCCCGGTATTTGCGAGTAAACTGTTTGATAACGGGTTTTGTCTTCAACCGCATCTTCTCGGCTAATGTAAGGCGGTAAAGGGATATGACCATAGCGTTCAATCAAATCTAATGCGGTTAAATCAGGGCCATCTTCTTGCTGAAATTGCAATTCAAACAAAGCGCCCTCTCGGCCAATAACGACCGCTTGGAACGCTTCTGCAATCGTCAAAGCGTCTCCGGGTTTTGGGGCATTACTGGCGCGAATATGGGTCAACACGCGATTCGCATCCAATACCCTTTCAATCAACAGTTCCACTTTACCGCCGGATTGTTTTTGACCAAACAATCGCGCCGGAATCACTCGGGTGTTATTAAAAATTAAACAATCATTGGGTTGAAGATACTCAAGGATATCGGGAAAATGACAATCGGATAACCGACCATCAGCCTCCAACACCAATAATCGGCTGTCGGTTCTGGATTCAGGGGGTTTTTGAGCGATCAGCGCATCGGGCAGATTGAAATGAAAGTCTTGTCTTTGCATGCAAACAAAAAATACAGTTTAATAAAAGCGCAGATTATACCCGTAAAGTATCCTTGACACGACTAAACCACCAAAAGAATTTAAACATAGCCACCCGACAACCCTTTGCTGCACAAATTTCAGCAAGGCCTGGTTAAATTTGACCCCGAGAAGGCTACTATTCAGCGCTTTAAACAATGATTAAACATAACAAAAACAAGACGATTAAAAGTCTTCGCGTATTAACGATGTAATCCGCTAAAATAATGGGCTAGATTAAAGATTAGATTGATATAACGAATTTTTGAACAAAAGGGAACGACATGTTTCAGCTGCAACAAATTGACCCCACTTTTTACCGTAAACAGACTCGTAATGCCACACTAAAAGTGATGGCGATGTTTATTGTCATTGGCATGATTACCGCCACCACCACAGTGAAATATCTTAGCCCTTATAACAGTAATATGATTTTTTTAAATTTATTCGGTGCGGCTATCGGCTTGGTGATTACGGCTTTGATTGTGAATGTTTTTTTTAAAGATAAGCCTTGGATGACAGAAGCGATTTATGGTTGGCGCTTAAAACGCAATTTATTGCACATTACCAATGTGATTGACACGATTAAAGCAAAGGCAGATGAAAATGACGTTGAGGCGCTGAAAATTCTGCGTTTTTATCATCTAGGATTGACACAAATGCACCAATTAGATGACAACAGCCATGAACTGATTAACTTAAAAGCAGAAAAAGAACAGCTTGTTCAAAAACTGATTAATCTGGGTATTGATATTGAACAAACCCAATTTGACCCGAAACAAGTTGCGCCTTATAAATCACAATAATAATTCAACCCTCTTTACCCTGTAGCGCTTACCGCTACAGGCGCATAACCTGCTGATATAGAATTTAGACTGTTTTTCTCGCCTTAATCCAATCCATTACCCACATTTGATAGAGCGAAACGACAATCATCACAGTGGATGCCAAGCTATAGCCAAAACCACCAAATATCACTAACCAGGCAAAATTGGGATCAAATTTGGTTAACCACCAAGAAGCAATATCAATCATCAAAAAAGCAAAGGGCGTAAAAATTAGTGCGGCTTTCCAATAGGGATGTACGCCTTGTGCTTTAGAAAAAATATAGCCGATAAAAAAGAAAATAAAAGCAATTCCAAATAAGTGGATATGGGAAACCCGCGTTAAAGAACTAATCTCGACCCCTTCATCCACTTCAGCAATTTTTTGCATAATTTTAAAATCAGCGATATTGGTTAAGGTTGGCATATTCGAGTGACAGGCAGCACACTTTTGATTAACGATAGGCTGAATGGTATTCTGCCATTCAGTTTCATCTGCACCATTTCGTGCCCATTTAATCATAGTCGCTCTTTCTTCAACCGTGGCATTGGCTTTCATCGAACCATTAAGTTTATTTTCGAGCGTTGAGCCTGTTCGATTACCATAATAACTGTAGACGATGTCATCTATAGACAAACCCGGTTTGCCGTCTGCTTGACCATGTGTCAGCAGAATTTGTCCACCCGCCATTAACAAACCTAAACCAATGACCAAAATATACCCGGTAAATAATGCCTTCAAAGCAAGCGGTAAGTTAGACAAATATTTTCCATCAGCGGGGTTTTCTACAATGTGACTCATGGGTTTTCCTTATATATAATTTAGTGATTACTTTAAATTGCATATTAACAGATTTTATGACCCGTTAAATTAAAATATCATGACATTTTATCCCCATCGTATCAATAGCCAAGCAAAGTCATTCGTGGTAACTTAGTCGAAAAGAAAGAATATCTCGTCTTCAAATGGAGAAATCGACATGCAATCTGAAAATTATATTCGTTTTTTTGAGGAAATTAGCATTGAAGACATTCCCCTTGTCGGAGGTAAAAATGCCTCTTTGGGGGAAATGGTTCAAATCCTCAATCCAGTTGGGGTGCTGATTCCAAATGGCTTTGCCATCACGGCGAATGCTTATCGCGCGCTATTGAGCGAAAATCAATTGTGGGACAAACTGCACAATATTATCGACCCTCTCGAAGAAGATAATCTGTCAGATTTAGCGGCTAGAGGCCGCCAAGCGCGTCAACTGATTTATGAAGCCCCTCTCCCGGATGATTTAATCAATCAAATCCATAAAGCCTACCAAAAACTCACGCAACAGTTTGATACTCCAATCAGTTTGGCCATTCGCAGCTCAGCCACTGCTGAAGACTTGCCCACCGCCAGTTTTGCCGGACAACAAGATACCTACCTAAATATTGAAGGTGAAGCGGCTCTGCTCGAAGCTTGCAAAAAATGTTTTGCCAGCCTGTTTACCGACCGAGCCATTCATTATCGAATTGACCAGGGGTTTAATCATTTTGATGTTGGCTTGTCCATTGGGGTGCAAAAAATGGTACGCTCCGATCTCGCTGCTTCGGGGGTGATGTTTTCAATTGATACCGAAACGGGATTTAAGGACGCTGTCTTTATTACCGGTGCCCTAGGCCTGGGCGAAAATGTGGTCCAGGGTGCGGTGGATCCCGATGAATTTTATGTGCACAAACCGACGTTTGAACAAGGATATCGTCAAGTCTTGCGCCGCCACTTAGGTGCCAAAAAAATGAAGATGATTTATGCGCACCAGGCGGCAGGCCATCCAAGCGTCCGTAATGTAGTGACGACGGAACAAGAAAGACAGGCCTTTTGCATTTCCGATTCAGAAGTTCTAAAACTGGCCGATTATGCCATTCGCATCGAAAAACACTACAGCGGGAAATCTGGACAACCCAAACCGATGGATATTGAATGGGCTAAAGATGGTGTTGATGGCCAGCTTTATATTGTGCAGGCTCGCCCTGAAACCGTTGTCTCACAGACGAAAGGACATTGTTTAACGAACTATCAAATTACGCCGCATGATGACGCACAAATACTCGTGAGTGGCAGAGCGGTCGGTGCCAAAGTCGCGCAAGGACAAGCCCATGTTATTCAGGACGTGGCCTATATCGCCCAATTCAAACCCGGAGAAATTCTGGTAACGGATATCACCACCCCAGATTGGGAGCCAGTGATGAAAATGGCCTCTGCCATTATTACCAATCGCGGTGGCCGAACCTGTCATGCAGCCATTATTGCCCGGGAATTGGGCATTCCGGCCATTGTCGGCTGCGCACATGCGACTTCAACGTTAGTCGACAATCCTTTTGTAACCGTTTCCTGTGCGGGGGGTGACACCGGGAATGTTTATTTGGGTAAACAGCCTTATGAGATCATTGAAACCGATTTATCCAACCTTGAGCAACCCAAAACGAAAATGATGCTCAACCTTGCAAACCCTGATTTAGCCTTTCAAAGCAGTTTTATTCCCAATCAAGGGGTTGGATTAGCCCGTATGGAATTCATTATTAATGAAACGGTCAAGGCGCATCCACTGGCGTTATGTTTTCCTGAAAAAATCACCGACCCAGACACCCAAGAAGCCATTGCACAGCTCACTCAGGGCTATCCAAATGGGGGCGAATTCTTTATTGATCAGTTAGCCAGTGGCATTGGAACGATTGCTGCAGCTTTTTATCCCAAACCCGTGGTGGTTCGCTTATCAGATTTTAAATCCAATGAATATGCCCAATTATTAGGCGGCAAGGACTTTGAACCGACCGAAGCCAATCCGATGATTGGTTATCGTGGTGCCGCTCGTTATCTCTCACCCGCTTATGAACCCGCCTTTATTCTAGAATGTCAGGCTCTCAAAAAAGTTCGTGAAGACATGGGATTCACCAATGTCATCTTAATGATTCCCTTTGTTCGTCAAGTTGAAGAAGCTCGGAAAGTAATTGATTTGCTGGCAAAACATGGATTAAAGCGCCATCAAAATGATCTAAAAATTTATATGATGTGTGAAATCCCCAATAATGTCATTGAAATAGATGCCTTTGCCCCCTACTTTGATGGCATTTCAATTGGTTCAAACGATCTCACTCAATTGGTGCTGGGCGTTGATCGAGATTCTGAATTAGTCGCCAACGATTTTGATGAAAGAGCTGCCGGCGTCAAAACCATGATTCATTGGGCGATTGAAGGGGCAAAACGTAACGGTTTACACTCAGGTTTATGTGGACAAGCCCCATCAGATTACCCGGAAATGGCCGAATTCTTGGTTCAGCTCGGCATCGATTCAATCAGTTTAAACCCTGATTCCATGCTGACCGCTACTCAGAAAATTGTTGCATTGGAAAAATCCCTATCGGGAACATCGTAAAAATGGCCAGATACCGTGTTTGATATATAAAATCAAGCACGAATCTCATATTCTCGATCAAACGGTTTGCCGCTCTTCAATACAGCAAACACGATATGAATAAGTTTACGCATCACAGCAACCACCATCTTCTTACCTGTGACGCCATTTTGCTTGAGCCTTTGGGCAAAACATTTAATCACAGGATTAAAACGTAATGCCGCTATGGCAGGCATATACAGCGCCTTTCGTAGTTTGTGGTTGCCCGTTTTTGAGATTGATGAACTATTGACGCTCGTTCCCGATCGTCGAATCCGTGGGGTTAAACCTGCATAACAGGCAAGCTGCT
>Ga0210051_1004215_pt1 | contig 14086 bp, 14 predicted proteins | sample CryGey092014_all_FD_185464 | JGI IMG/M metagenome (GOLD analysis project Ga0210051, IMG submission 185464) | Groundwater microbial communities from aquifer - Crystal Geyser CG23_combo_of_CG06-09_8/20/14_all (SPAdes) (version 2) | ecosystem: Environmental > Aquatic > Deep subsurface > Groundwater...
GGGTGTTAGACCCTGTGACCTCTATGGGCTTAAGTTCCTGGATCTGGTTTACCTCAAAGATTACATTGACCCTTACTATCAAGCACGGAGAGCAAATACTCTACTTCTAGGTCTCAATTGCAATGAGACAGAAGAATCCTGCTTTTGTAGTTCCCTGGGAACAGGGCCATTCGCCAAGGAAGCATTTGACCTCATCTTTACTGACTTGGGAGATGTCTTTCTGGTAGAGATGGGAAGCAAGGCGGGGAAAAAGCTAATAGAAAAACAAGCTAATCTTTTCACCAATGCCACAACCCTGGAACAAGTTCAGGGCAAGTTGCTGGAGGAAAAAAGTAAGAAAACCTTTAAGACATCTATCGATTTAGGGAAAATAAAAGCTAAGATAGCCGCTGCTTCTGGTAACCCCATTTGGGCTGAAGAAGCGGTTAAATGTATCCTCTGTGGGGGATGTAATTGGGTTTGCCCCACCTGCCAGTGCTTCAATGTTGAAGATATAAAGGCAGGGCATAAGACCCAAAGGGTAAGATACTGGGATAGCTGTCAGCTTGGTGGTTTTACTCAAATGGCTGCTATGAATAGTCGGGCTACTCAGGCAGAGAGACTACGCCAGAGAATTTACCATAAGTTCTCCTATAATCCTGATAAATATGGTGGGAAAATAGGATGCACTGGCTGTGGAAGGTGTATTGATGTTTGCCCAGTTGGAATTGATATAACCGATATTCTGTGGAGAGTGGCAAATGAATAAAAATATTTACACTCCTGATTTGGCAGTAATTAAGAAAGTCTGTGATGAAGCAAAGGGAATAAAAACCTTCACCCTAGAGTTCCAGAAGCCAGACATCAAGGAATCGTTTGATTACCGCCCTGGACAATTTGTAGAGCTTACCATATTTGGCGTAGGGGAAGCCCCCATTTCTATTACCTCTTCGCCGGTAAACAAGGGTTATCTTGAGCTAAGCGTTGCTGCAGTGGGCAAGGTCACCCAGGCGTTACATCTCAAGAAAGAGGGAGAGGTTGTCGGGCTTAGAGGGCCTTACGGTAATGGATTTCCTCTCAACGAGGTAAAAGGCAAGAATACCCTATTTGTGGGTGGTGGTATTGGGCTTGCTCCCCTGCGTTCTCTCATCAACCAGATATTCGCCCAGAGAGGCGATTTTGCCAAGATAAGCATTCTCTATGGTGCGCGAAATCCAGATTTGCTATGCTTTATGAACGACCTGGAAAGGTGAAGCAAGGTAGAGAATAGTGAGATTCTACTCACTGTTGATGTTCCTGATGCCAGGTGGAAGGATAACGTAGGAGTGGTAGGCTCACTATTACCCAAAATCGACATTGATATAGAAAACACAGTGGCTTTTGTTTGTGGCCCTCCCATTATGATCCACTTTGTAATTTTAGATCTTCTCAGAATGGGATTTAGAGAGAATAAGATTATCACCACTATGGAGAGAAGGATGGAATGCGGACTGGGAAAATGTGGTCACTGTAATATCGGGAAGAGCTATGTATGCTTGGATGGACCAGTCTTCTCCTTCCAGCAGTTAAGAGAACTAGGGGAAAATATCTAATCTACCTTGCTTTACTTGTCCACATCACCTTACTAAGCTCATTTCTTGGAAGTCGCGTTTGTTTGATAAGCAATGGCTAAAATCGAGATTTTACAATTAGCCCACTTCAGCGTTCGTGGTGTTGTTCAAGGAGTTGGCTTCAGACCTTTTGTCTACAGGCTAGCTATCAAATATAATCTTAAGGGGTGGGTGTGTAATACCTCTGAGGATGTTAAGATCGAGGTAGAAGGAGAAGCAGAAGCTATCGAGCGATTTTACTTCGAACTCCAAAGCAAAGCGCCACCACTAGCTCGTATCGAAGGTATAACTATAAGCTACCATCCACTTGCTGGCTATACAAGCTTTGAAATCCGACATAGTATTACTGAAGAAGGAAAATATCAGCTCATCTCTCCGGATATCGCTACCTGCCAGGCTTGTCTCAATGAGTTACTGAATCCCAATGACCGCCGCTATCGCTACCCCTTCACCAATTGCACCAATTGTGGGCCACGTTTCACCATAATTGAGGATATGCCTTATGACCGTCCCAAAACAACCATGCGTTATTTTCAAATGTGCCCTCAATGTCAGGCAGAATATGATAATCCCTTAGATCGCCGTTTTCATGCCCAGCCCAATGCCTGCCCCAAATGCGGTCCCCAGCTTCAGCTAGTTGATAACCAGGGCAAGCAGGTCATTGCAACCCTCACCCAAACCATCTCCCTTGAAGGGAGAGGGTTAAAAGGTGACCCTATAGCCACCGCCAGCCAACTCCTAAAACAAGGAAGAATCGTTGCCATTAAGGGATTAGGAGGATTTCTCCTGGCCTGTGATGCTACCAGCGCTACCGCAGTTAAAACATTGCGCCAGCGGAAGAAGCGCTCTTCTAAACCCTTTGCCATAATGGTAGCCAATATGGACAAAGTTAAAAGGCATTGCTGTGTCTCTTCACAGGAGGAGAAATTACTCACCTCCCCTCAAAGCCCCATTGTGCTCATAAAGTGGAAGAATGACTCACCTATATCTCGAGAGGTAGCTCCAAATCTGCAATACTTAGGGGTTATGCTGCCCTATACACCCCTACATCATATACTGCTCAGGGACACTGGACTACCTCTAGTAATGACTAGCGGCAACCTTAGTGAAGAGCCTATAGCTAAAGATAATGATGAAGCCCTGAGAAGGCTTTCAGGGATTGCCGATTATTTTTTAATCCACAATCGTGATATCTATTCTCGCTATGATGACAGCGTAGCTATAGTGGAAAGAGAAGTTCCTCAACTAGTAAGGCGAGCTCGCAGTTACGCACCATATCCCGTTCACCTTACATTTAAGGCTAAACAAATACTGGGTTGCGGTGCTGAAATGAAAAATACCTTTTGCTTAACTAAAGATAACTATGCTTTCGTGAGTCAGCACATTGGCGATATGGAGAATATAGAAACTCTGGAACACTTTAATAGCACCATTTCCTTGTACAAAAGGCTATTTCGCATTGAGCCTGAGATTATTGCTTATGACCTTCATCCCGATTACCTTGCTACCAAGTATGCCCAGGAATTAGGTGATTCCGGTAGGGGCGAGCATGCTCGCCCCTACTTAATTCCGGTTCAGCATCATCACGCCCACATTGCTAGTTGCATGGCTGACAATAGGATAGAATCCCCAGTTATTGGGGTGGCCTTCGATGGCACTGGTCTGGGCACTGACGGATGTATCTGGGGAAGCGAATTCTTGGTGGCAGACTATCACAGTTTTGCCAGAGCTGGACATCTGGAATACTTACCTTTGCCCGGAGGGGAGTTAGCTATAAAAAGACCTTACCGCACTGCCATTGGCTATATTCTCAGTCTGTTAGGCGAAAGTGCTTTAAAACAAGGGCTAACCTTTATTCCTGAATTAAGTTCAGGACAAGTCAGTGAGGCTGAAATAGAGATTATCAAGCGCCAAATGGAAAGAAAGATAAACTCGCCGCTTACTTCGAGTATGGGACGCCTCTTTGATGCTGTATCAGCTCTATTAGGCATAAGAACTGAAATAGATTATGAAGGACAAGCTGCGGTGGAACTGGAAATGGCAGCCTATACCCATCAATGCGCGGAGGTTTCCTTTCGTCATTGCGAGGAGCGCGTGAGCCAAAGCTCTGAACGAAGCGAAGAGGACGAAGCAATCTCCGACAGCAAGGAGAGTTATCCCTACCGTATCATAATGGAAAACGGAGGAATAAGAATTGTGCAACTGAGTGAATTGCTTTCAGCTATAATCGCAGACTTAAAACGAGGCGTTTCTCCTGGGAAGATATCGTTCAAGTTTCATAGTACCGTGGCTCAAATAGTAAACGAAATGTGCCAACTTATAGCCAATAAAACCGGTATTAAGCAGGTGGCTTTGAGCGGTGGCGTATTCCAGAACCGATTATTGCTGCGAAAGACAATTTACTTGCTGGAAAACAACGGCTTCCAGGTATTCACACATAAGCAAGTGCCCTGCAACGATGGCGGCATCTCCCTAGGACAGGCAATCGTTGCCAATTTCGCTGTGGCAAGTTAAAATAAACTTGTCCTGAACTTGATTCAGGATTAAGGAGGTATAAATGGCTGAAGTACAACAGGAAATAAAGCTGACTGAAGAGCAAGAGAAGGAAGGCTACGGGATAGAACGGGAGGGGGATCGTGTGCTTGTGTGGCATAAGAAAAATCAAATAGCTCTCTTATACTCCTCACCCGATATTGGTAAGAAAGTTCAGGATGTGGTAAAGAAGAGGCGGCGAGAACTTCAAGAAGTCTACGAAAAGACCGGCTGGAAGCAAGAATAAACATGTGTCTTGCCATTCCGGTAAAAGTGGTCTCCATAGAGGGCAATGAGGCTGAAGCAGAGATTGGTGGGGTGAAACGCCGGGTTAGCATTGTGCTTACCCCAGAAGTAAAACTAGGTGACTATGTACTGCTCCACACAGGCTATGCCATAGGAGTCGTTGATGAAGCTGAGGCGGAAGAGACCCTGAAGCTCCTGGAAGAGATAGTAAGTCTAAGTGAAGTTCATTGATGAGTATCAAGATAGTAAGCTGGCTAAGGGATTAGCCAGAAGAATTGCTGGGCGCTCTACCAAGCCCGTCAGGTTAATGGAATTCTGTGGCGGGCATACCCATGCCATACTGCGATATGGAATTCGCCAATTAGTTCCTAAGACAGTCGAAATGAGGTCAGGGCCGGGCTGTCCTGTGTGTGTTACCGCAACTGCTGATTTGGATAAGTCCATCGCTCTGGCTCACTTGCCCGAAGTTATCATCACCACATTCGGGGATATGATGAGAGTCCCTGGTAGCTACTCCAGCTTGCAACAGGCAAAAGCTGAGGGGGCAGATATACGAATAGTTTATTCCACCACAGATGCCGTAGAGATAGCTAAAGCCAATCCTAAGAAATCGGTCATCTTTATTGGCATCGGCTTTGAGACTACGGCACCAACAATAGCTGCCTCCATAATTAAGGCACAGCAAGAGAAAATAGAAAATTTCCAAGTTCTGTCCCTTAACAAATTGACTCCACCAGTGATGAAAGCACTGCTCGGTTTAGGCGAAGTAAAGCTAGACGGCATCATTTGCCCTGGACACGTCAGCGTCATAATTGGTTCCTATCCTTATAAATTCATCCCGCAGAATTATGGTGTTGCCTGTGTTATCTCGGGATTTGAACCATTGGATATCCTGCTATGCATTGATAAGCTGGTAGAACAATTTGAAAATGGTCAGCCAAGAGTGGAGATAGCTTATCTTCGCGGAGTAAAACCAGAGGGGAATAGGAAAGCCTTGCAATTGATGGAAGAGGTTTTCGAGACTGGTGAAGCCAACTGGCGAGGAATTGGAATTGTACCCCAAAGTGGTTTGAAGATAAAAAGGAAATATGAGTGCTTCGATGCAGAAAAGGCTTTTTCGGGATTGCTTCGCTTTGCTCGCAATGACAAGCCAGTGAGGGAACCAAAAGAATGTCGCTGTGGAGATGTAATCCGGGGGGCAGCTACACCACTTGAGTGCAAGCTCTTTAGAAGGGTTTGCACTCCGGAAAGCCCTGTAGGTCCCTGCATGGTCTCCAGTGAAGGCGCTTGTGCCGCCTACTATCAATTTTGTGGCTAGAAAGCCACAGAAAAGAAAACATCTAAATAAGAAATACAAATTTAAAGCAAGATGAATGGATTGAAAGATTATAGTGGGGAATTTAACCCTGATATAAAATTTGAAGATTTCTCCAAAGATGTTCTTATAGAATTACTAAAGTTATATTCCAGGCTATATTTAGCTATAGATGGATTTTGGTATCTCGCTATTAAGGAAAGAGTCAGCAACGAGGAAGCTTTGTTATGCGATATACGGGCTTGGGAAAGGGAAGTTAAGTATGAAATGAACAGGCTCGTGAAATTACTAAAAATCCAAGGAAATGATGTCGTTACCCTTATGAAAGCTCTTCAGATGGTCCCCTGGTTTCGGAATCTTGAATATAGTATGAAGATTATAAATAGAAATGATGCTGTGCTTACTATTACTCGCTGTCCAACATTAGAGGCATTGGAAAAGGAAGGGGAGGGAAGAGAGGAAACCATCTGCAAACTGGTGGATGCCGAGATCTATAAGGAGTATGCTAAGTTTTTTAATCCCAGTATGAAAGTAAAGTACCTAAAGTTACCTTCTAAACAAAGCAAAGAGGAAATCTGCTGCCAATGGGAGTTTAAAGTAGGGTAAGACTCTGGAGTAAAGATGAATAATTCCTATTTATCTTTTCATGACAGGGCCCGAAAAAATGAGGTTATCCTTCTGGCTCATGGCAGCGGTGGCAAACTCAGCCACGATTTGGTGGAGAAGAAATTTCTCCCTTTCCTTGCTAATCCTGTGTTGAACAAATTGGATGACTCCGCTATCTTTGAAGCCAGTGGACATTTGGCTTTCACTACTGATAGCTATGTAGTCAATCCCATCTTTTTCCCTGGTGGAGACATCGGTAAGTTGGCTGTTTGTGGCACAGTTAATGATTTAGCTATGAGCGGAGCCAAGCCCCTATATCTGAGTCTCTCGGCAATTATAGAAGAAGGTTTTCCTCTAGGTGAACTTGAGCAAATAATGCAGTCAATAAAGGCAACAACTGAAGAGGCTGAAGTAAAAATAATTACCGGTGATACCAAAGTGGTAAACCGAGGGCAGGCTGATAAGATATTCATAAACACCTCAGGAATAGGAATAATTCCTCCGGGAATCGATATCGCAGGGGCCAACGCTAAAACTGGAGATAAAGTTATCTTAAGTGGCACTATTGGTGACCACGGCATAGCCATAATGAGCCAACGCGAAGGTTTGAAATTCTCCATCCCCATAGGAAGTGACTGTTGCCCACTCTCCAAATTAGTATCTGAGATGCTGGATGCTTCGCCAATAATTCATTGTCTCCGTGACCCTACCAGGGGTGGTCTGGCTACTACCCTTAATGAGTTTGCCCGGCAATCTAATGTGGGTATCGTAATAGAAGAAGATAAAGTGCCCATAAAGGAAGGAGTCAGGGCTGCGTGTGAGCTTTTAGGTTTTGACCCTATTTATGTTGCCAATGAAGGTAAATTGGTAGCCATAGTCGAACCTTGTGAGGCTGAGAAAGTCCTGGTCAGGATGAGGCAAAATAAATATGGCAAAGATGCTGCCATCATTGGAGAAGTGGTTAACGACCACCCGAGAAGAGTAATAATGAAGACAAAACTAGGTCCCTCCCGAATTGTTGATATGCTTTCCGGGGAACTATTACCAAGAATATGCTAGAATTTCAACCTAAAATCGTTGTCCTGGGTATAGGTAACTTACTCCTCCGAGATGAGGGGATAGGAGTCCAGATAGTAAAAATGCCCAGTGTCATTTTTTGTAGTTGCCTGATTCATCAGGCAGAATTGCCCAATAAATTGGGCAACTACTATCCCAATTTAGCAATCATAGATGGTGGCACTTCCCCTGAAATCATGTCCCTCGTTGAGGGCGCTGACAAACTAATCATAATTGATGCCGTTAAAGGGGGCAAAGAACCCGGCACGATTTACCGTTTTACCATTGATGATGTAGACCTAGGTTCGCCATGTAGCGCGGAGGATTGTGCAGCACATAAAGATACAGGACTTCAAGTCTATCAGAAGCTATCCTTACACCAGATAGACATAGTGGATAATTTGCGAATGTTAAGTTTGATTGGTAAACAACCAAAAAATATTGTTATTATTGGTATCGAGCCTAGGACAATAGAGCCTGGGCTGGAACTGTCGCCGGAAATACAAAGCAAAATACCGGAAATTACCCGATTAGTAAGAGATGAAATACGAAATACTAAACCCTAAAATCATAATAACCGCTCCCTTGGTGTCATTCTGAGCGAGTGTAACGAGCGAAGAATCTAGAGACCCTTCGTTTCGCTCAGGGTGACATAAGGGTAGCTGAACAGTCACAAACCCTAATTGCAATTTGGATTTAGGATTTGTTTAGGAATTAGAATTTAGGATTTAACTTCAAATGACTTCCATTGGCGTTGATATCATAGAGGTAGAGCGTATTGAATCAGCCATTAGGCAATGGGGAGAGCGCTTCCTAAAGCGAATTTACACTGAAGTTGAGCTTAAAATATGCCAGGATAGGGCTTCATCTTTAGCCGCTCGATTTGCTGCCAAGGAGGCAGTAATGAAGGTATTGGGCACCGGTACCAGAGGCATAGGCTGGAAAGAGATTGAAATTCTCTCTGACGGCCTGGGCAAGCCACTAGTCAAGCTTTATGGTAAAGCTAAAAGTAAAGCCGAGGAGCTAAACTTAAGAGAATTTTCTATCAGCCTTTCTGATACCAAGCAATATGCCATTGCCACAGCCATAGGCACGTAGCTAGCAAAGCTTCTTACCTGCTATAATTAACAACAATATGGTAACCAAGATAAAACCTATGCTTGCGGCAAGTAACCTTACCCATCGTCTTGACATAAGGAATGTGGCCATAATCGCCCATGTTGACCACGGCAAGACCACCCTGGTTGATGCCATGCTAAAACAAAGCAAGGTCTTCCGGGAAAACCAGCAAGTGGGCGAGTTGATATTGGACTGGAATGCTCTGGAACGGGAAAAAGGCATTACCATCCTGGCCAAGAACACGGCGGTAATTTACCGGGGAGTCAAAATTAACATCATAGATACCCCGGGGCATGCCGATTTTAGCGGAGAAGTGGAGCGGGTAATCAACATGGCTGACGGCTGTCTGCTCCTGGTGGACTCCATAGAAGGTCCTATGCCCCAGACCAAATTTCTCTTGCGGCGGGCACTGGAAAAGGGCCTAAAACCGATTGTGCTCATCAACAAGATAGACAGAAAGAATTCACGGATAGCCGAGGTGGTTAGACTTACTCAGGATCTCTTCCTGGAATTAGCCACCAGCGCTGACCAGCTTGATTTTCCAATTCTGTACACCAGTGCCAGAGACGGCGTAGCCATTACTGAACCAGGGTCCGAAGGCAAGAACCTGGTGCCCCTCTTTGAATGTATTCTTGAGCGGGTGCCACCGCCACAAATTGAAACTGGACAGTTTCAGATGCTGGTATCCAACCTGGACTATGACAGCTACAAAGGGAAGATTGTCATTGGCCGCATTTTCCGGGGCAAGATAGCCACCGGCGACCCTGTGGTCATAATAAGTGCCGGAGGAAATATAATACAGCAAGAAATCAGAGAAATATTCACCTACCTGGGACTAAACCGGGAGGAAGTGACTGAGGCATTGGCTGGAGACATTGTAGCGGTGACGGGTCTGGATAATGTGAGCATTGGGGATACCGTTGCCAGCCCGGAGCAGCCTGAGGCCCTACCGGGTATAGATATAGGTGAACCTACCGTAAAGATGACTTTCGGAGTAAACACCTCTCCGTTTGGCGGCCGAGAGGGACGTTTCAGCACTTCCCGGCAGCTTATGGAAAGGCTCTACCGGGAACTGCAGACTAATCTCAGTCTAAAAGTCCAGAATACGGACAGCCCTCATTGTTTCCTTGTCTCAGGTAGAGGGGAACTGCACCTGGCTATCCTTATTGAGACTATGCGCCGGGAGGGCTACGAATTTGAAGTCTCCAAGCCAGAAGCTATTACGAAGGTAGTGGACGGTAGAATTATGGAGCCAGTAGAAGCCCTAACTATTGACACCCGGGGTGAATACATGGGGGCCTTAATGGAAATTCTGAGCCATCGGCAGGCCCGACTCCGGGACATGCACAGCGATGTAGGGGCAGGCTTGCCTGCCCAAAGTGAAGGTAATGTGCGTCTGGAATTCCAAATCCCCACCCGGGGACTCATCGGCTTCCGCAACGCTTTCCTGACTACCACACGAGGCGAAGGCGTCATAAACACCCTGTTCCTGGACTATGAGCCATGGTTGGGAGATATAGTCTCCACCCGTAATGGAGCTCTGGTAGCGGCCGAGGAAGGTACGGCTGTTAGCTACAGTTTAAATAATGCCCAGGAGCATGGTAGCACTTTCATTGAACCAGGTACGTCAGTTTATGAAGGCATGATAGTCGGTCTCAATTCCCGAGAACAGGATTTGGCTGTTAATGTCTGCAAGGAAAAGAAACAGACCAATGTCCGTGCTTCTACTTCCGATATCGCCATAAAGTTGACCTCACCCCTGAAGTTGAGCCTGGAGGAGTCCCTGGACTTTATCAAGGATGATGAACTGGTTGAGGTGACTCCCAAAAATATCAGGTTGCGCAAAAAGTTACTAACCCAGGAACAGCGGCTGAAGGCCAAGGCACAAGCGAGGTCTTAATCGGCCAATTGTTCAACAGCCATACACATAGCCAGCAAAGCTTTTTGCCTGCTATAATTGCCACGATATGCTAGCCAAGGTATCAAGTTGTGCTGTGGTGGGCCTGGAAGGAGCTATGATAGAGGTGGAAGTGGATATTGCTGCCGGCCTTCCTTCTTTCACCATCGTGGGCTTGCCCGATAAAGCGGTACAGGAAGCAAGAGAGAGAGTTAGAGCTGCTATAAGAAATTCTAACTATAAGTTCCCTGGTAGACGCATTACTGTCAATTTAGCTCCAGCCGACCTGAAGAAAGAAGGTCCGGCTTACGACTTGCCCATAGCCGTAGGCATATTAATCAGCTCGGGGCAGCTTATTGCTGACCTCTCAGGTAGCGTCTTTCTGGGGGAGTTATCTCTGGACGGGAAGCTACGCCATACTCATGGCGTATTGCCTATGGTAGCTTTAGCTAAGAACAAAGGCTTAATGACAATGTTTGTGCCTCTGGATGACGCCAAAGAAGCATCTTTAGTAAACGATCTGCATATATTCCCGGCAGAATCATTGGCTCAATTAGTTGCCCATTTGGAGGGAGAGATAAGGATTCCGGAATATCCCCGGCAGGTAAATTGGCAGCAAGAAATTCACAAAGATTATACTTTTGACCTCAGCTACATTAAGGGACAGGAACATGCCAAAAGAGCTCTGGAGATAGCCGCGGCAGGAAGACACAACATCTTGATGATAGGTCCACCAGGAAGTGGCAAGACTATGCTAGCTCGCTCTTTACCATCAATTCTGCCTCCTCTAACAATGGAGGAGGCTATTGAGGTAACCAAAATTTATAGTGTCAGCGGATTACTCCCCCGGGATACTCCCATCATCATAGAACGCCCTTTCCGCTCCCCTCATTACACTATTTCTCATGTTGGACTGGTAGGAGGGGGACAATGGCCAAAGCCTGGCGAGATAAGCTTGAGTCATCATGGGGTAATCTTCCTTGATGAATTTCCCGAGTTTGGACATACTACTCTGGAAGCATTACGCCAGCCAATAGAAGATAGAACAATCACTGTCAGCCGGGTTCGCGGTAGCGTGACTTTCCCTGCCAGTTTCATGCTGGTGGCAGCTATGAATCCCTGCCCCTGCGGCTATTTTGGAGACCCATTCAAAGAGTGTAAGTGTTCCGCCGGGGAAATCTCGCGCTATCATAAAAGGATAAGCGGACCACTGCTTGACCGCATAGACATCTTTGTTGATGTCCCCCACGTTGATTACGAGAAACTCACTGAAATTAAGCCGGCGGAAGCATCGGAAAAGGTGAGAGAAAGAGTTAAGACAGCTCATAAAATACAACTGGAACGCTTCAGCGGCACAACGCTAACATGCAATGCCGCTATGACACCTAAAGAGATAAAAGCGTTTTGTATCTTAGAGGCACCAGCACAAAGTCTGCTCCGCACTGCTATGAAACAACTCCACCTCACAGCCCGAAGCTTCCACCGTGTGCTCAAACTTTCTCGCACTATTGCCGATTTGGAGAACAGCGAGGGCATAAAGACTCATCATGTAGCTGAAGCCTTACAATATCGGCATAAAGAGATAATTTGAATATAAAACCTATCCGGTATACACGTCATGCCAGAAGTAGAATGCGTCAACACCGAATCAGCGAGGAGAGTGTTGTTTTTGCTCTCAGAGAACCTGACCAGTTGTTACCTAGTATTTAAAGTCGTTATAATGCTCTTTAAGTAAAGGAAAGGGTAATAATGAAACAATTAGTTCCCATTCTAGTAGCAATTTCATTGATGCTTGGGTTGGTTGGAGTAGCAGGCTGCAGCGAACCCGCAATAATTTCCACTGATTCCGAAACAACGGGGTATACTACTTACATCAATAGAGAATATGATTATTTCTTTGAATGCCCTTCGAGCTGGAAGTTAAGGGCAGAGCATCCAGACCACGTGATCGTATCTGGAATTGACAGTGGTGTTATTCAGCTAGCAGCCATCAGCGTCAGTGACAGAGATTTGACTCTCCGAGAGCAAGTTGATATTTATGTTCTAGTGAAAAGAAGCTTTGGCTTTGATTTCGTTCTCTTATCCAGCGAACCAACGACTGCAAGGTGGGATTGGCGTGTCGACTCTACTCGGATTATGGGAGATACTATATCGTTTACCACCGCACTTTTCAAGGAGAGTAGCCACTTTGTCTATCAAGTTGAGTTGACCTCTGAGGCTCCTTCCCTACCTGATGTAGCTAGTGGACTTCGGCATGTTGCCGAATCATTCACACATTCATAATTGTAGAGGTCTAGTAACGAAAGCGAGCTCATATGCTGCATTGACTGTTAGTCATTGGCAATAAGATGGTAAGCTGAGGATATCACTTAGGGGCTTGCGCGTACCAACGGGAGCTTCCAACATTCCATGGAAAAGCCGGGATGACCCGAAGGTCTCTGCGGCTGCCTGCATCAAACACAGACATTTGAATATTCTTAAATTCCTTGTGCGAGGAGAATTTGCGCGACTCCTCCAAATCGATCAGAATAAGCAATAGTGGCCACGGCGCTCCCTTCCACTCGTTCATTACATGATCGTAGACCTTTTGTATGTTTGGTGTATGTGTATAGGTTATGAACACCGCATATTTGAGTAATCTCTCCATGCTCTTATCCTTACTCCATACTTTGTGATGCTTAAGCTTTTCCAACTCATTACCCCATACACCACCCCACTCCCATTCGATTGCTACTTCATCGCCCTCAGTGCTTCGCTGCACCGCATCTTTCCTACCTCCCCTCTCAAATCGTGTAACGAGACCCATGAGGTCAGCTATGCTGCGGATGACCACGCCGATATGGATAGTCCAATCAGTGCGCCTGGCACCGGTAGACCTTTGGTCCATTGGAAAATCTCGGTGCCAGAAGTACTGAAACAGCGTTGCGAAGTCTTCGGGTGTAGCCCACTGTGTCGGCAAAGGCATGCTGTATCACCTCCCGATGGTGCTAAAGTTATTATAGCAGTTATGGAAGTCTAATAACGAGGCAAGTTGCTGCCACCAGATAGAGGCACAATATTTTCCACCGGTCAGTCAGCTCGCACTATCTGTATGGGTAAGTTTTCCATGCTCTCGCTGTAACTATGATTACGAATCGAAGGAAGTCAAATGCCTAGGAGAATAAGTCTGGAATATTTTGATAAAGAAATCGGGGAATTCTTCCAAATTCGCCGAGCACTAGATGCAAGGGACTTTAAGACCTGAGCGGCAAAATTGAAAAATATTACTCGGTATAGAAATAAGCCTTCAAATCGCCTTCAGGGATATATTTTAGTGCTTGCCTGAAAATAGCCCTCAAAGTCCCTTTGTCTAACTCTTTATGCCGAGGAATAGTGAGAGTTTCTCTTATACCTTTTCTCAAAACTCTTCTCAGCTTCACATGGCTTCCCTTTTGAGAGATAATCTCAAAACCAAATCGAGAGAAAATATCAATGAGTTCATCGCCACTAAGGCTTTTAAGCTTTGGCATGAATCGGCTCAAGCTCTAAATTGACCAGTATGCAGAAATCGGGAAGGATATCCCAATCCGCAAGATTCTCACCTTCGAGATGAAGGCCAATCGCCTCTCTTATGTTCTCGACCGTTTCATCCAGAGTTTTACCTTGACTTACCACCGGTAAATCAAGACACTCGGCGACATAGTATTTCTCACCTTTGTAAATTTTGGCTTGGATGATCTTCTTCAT
>Ga0210051_1004224_pt1 | contig 14072 bp, 7 predicted proteins | sample CryGey092014_all_FD_185464 | JGI IMG/M metagenome (GOLD analysis project Ga0210051, IMG submission 185464) | Groundwater microbial communities from aquifer - Crystal Geyser CG23_combo_of_CG06-09_8/20/14_all (SPAdes) (version 2) | ecosystem: Environmental > Aquatic > Deep subsurface > Groundwater ...
GTTGTCCCCCGGCATAACCATTTCAACGCCCTGAGGGAGTTTCGCGACTCCTGTTACGTCAGTGGTCCTGAAATAAAACTGGGGCCTGTAACCGTTGAAGAACGGGGTGTGCCTGCCGCCTTCTTCTTTGGTTAATATATATACTTTTGCTTTGAATTTCGTGTGGGGGGTGATTGAGCCCGGCTTCGCGAGTACCTGTCCGCGCTTGATGTCAGCTTTTTCAATGCCTCTCAAGAGGACTCCTATGTTGTCTCCTGCCCGGCCTTCATCAAGAAGTTTCCTGAACATCTCGATACCTGTAACTACTGTCTTCTTGGGCTTTTCCGTCAAACCAACGATGTCAACATCTTCCCCTATCTTTATAATGCCTCTTTCCACCCTGCCGGTTGCGACTGTGCCGCGGCCTGTGATGCTGAATATGTCTTCTACGGCCATTAAGAAGGGCTTTTCAATGTCCCTTTTTGGCATGGGTATGTAGGAATCGACCTGTTTCATGAGTTCTAGGATAGGGCCGCAATTTTTGCATTCGGCTTTACCGCAGCCGCAGTTCATGGCGTTGAGGGCTGATGCCCTTATTATTGGGACCTTGTCTCCAGGGAATTCGTATTTTTTAAGAAGGTCTCTGACTTCGAGCTCTACGAGGTCTAATAATTCAGGGTCGTCTACCGCGTCAACTTTATTCAGGCATACGACTATCGAGGGAACGCCTACCTGACGGGCCAGGAGGATGTGTTCTCTTGTCTGAGGCATCGGGCCGTCAACAGCGGAGACTACAAGTATTGCTCCGTCCATCTGGGCGCTCCCCGTGATCATATTCTTTATGTAATCGGCGTGGCCTGGGCAGTCAACGTGAGCGTAATGGCGGGCCTCGGTTTCGTATTCCGCGTGATGAACGTTGATGGTAACGCCGCGTTCCTTCTCTTCAGGGGCGTTATCTATCTCATCGTAGTTCATTGCATGGGCTAAGCCGCGGCTGGAAAGAACCTTGGTGATAGCGCTCGTGAGTGTAGTTTTGCCGTGATCTACGTGGCCTATGGTACCGATATTTATGTGCGGTTTTTTACGTTCAAATTTTTCCTTTGCCATACTATCCTCCTGCTCTCTTTGTTTATCACGGAACTACGTGGAAACTCACGTATAATTTCAGCGTTTTTCCGCGTCCCGCCAAAGAAACAATGGCGGGCTTCCGCATGGTTCCGCGGTTATTTCCCTATTATCTTTTCTGCTATATTTCCAGGAACTTCTGAATAATGAGAAGGTTCCATTGTATACGAAGCCCTGCCTTGTGTCAAGCTTCTTATGCTGGTTGCGTAACCAAACATCTCTGCGAGAGGGACGTCGCCTTTCACAATCTTTGTCTTGCCCTTTTGTGTAATTTCCCGTATCCTGCACCTCCTGGAATTTAAGTCCCCTATAACGTCTCCGGTATAATTTTCCGGAAATATTGCTTCAAGGTTCATTATCGGCTCCATTAATTTGCATTTAGCTTTTCTTAATCCGTCGCCCATGGCTATTGAAGCGGCCATCTTGAAAGCCAGCTCACTGGAATCAACTTCATGATAAGATCCGTCAATGAGAGTAACAATAGTGTCTATCACGGGATAACCCGCCAGGACGCCTGTCTTTGAAGCCATATCTATGCCGTCCTCTACCGCGGGAATATACTCTTTAGGTATTGCGCCGCCGACTATCTTATTTTTGAATTCTATCCCTGAATCCTGTTCGCCCGGCTTTATAATAATAACCACGTGCCCATATTGTCCGTGGCCGCCTGTCTGCTGTATGAATTTACCGACCGATCGGATTTCTTCGCTGGGCATTTCTTTATAAGCGACCTGTGGAGCGCCTGTTTTCGCGGTCACTTTGAATTCTCTTAATAACCTGTCCATGATAATCTCCAGGTGCAATTCTCCCATCCCCGATATAATTGTCTGCCCTGTTTCTGCATTATATTTAACCTTGAAAGTAGGGTCTTCTTCCTGCAGTTTATTCAAAGCCATGCCAAGCTTATCCTGGTCCATTTTAGTAGCAGGCTCTATTGCCATTGAAACAACAGGCTCCGGGAAATGTATCTTTTCAAGGATTATAGGATAATCTTTTACGCAAAGAGTATCTCCTGTTTTTGTATTTTTAAGGCCTACGATACCTACAATGTCGCCTGCGCCTGCTTCCTCTACTATCTTCTGCTTATTAGCGTGCATACGCACTATCTTGGCAAGCCTTTCTTTTGTATCCTTGCTGGAATTATACACATAAGAACTTGGCTTGATTGTTCCTGAATAGATGCGCACGTATGTCAATCTTCCTATATAAGGGTCTGTTACTATTTTAAAACACAGCCCGCAGAAAGGTTCGTCATCATCCGTCTTCCTGGATACCTCTTCGCCCGAATAGGGATCCACGCCTTTTACAGGCAGAAGATCTAAGGGAGAAGGGAGACAATCGCACACTGCGTCTAAAAGCATCTGAACGCCTTTATTCTTAAAAGATGCCCCGCACAATACAGGCACAAACATGTCTTTTATAACCGCTTTTCTTAATGCGGTTTTTATCTGGCCTATGGATATCTCTTTATCATGGACATACTTATTCATCAATACTTCGTCATGTTCAGCAAGTTTCTCAATCAAGCCATGCCTGAATTTCTTAGCTTCCTGCAGCATGTTTTCCGGTATCGCCTCTTGTCTAAAATTATCCAGCTTATTTTCTTCTTCAAATATATAGGCTTTCATGTTTATCAAATCAATCACGCCTCTGAAATCTTCCTCGCGCCCTATGGGAAGCTGTAAAGGAAATGCGTTTGCCCCTAATTTATCGGTGATGTCGCGAAAAACTTTCAGAAAATCAGCGCCTGTGCGATCCATCTTATTTATAAAAGCTATCCGCGGAACTTTATAGTTATCTGCCTGGCGCCACACTGTTTCAGACTGGGGCTGTACCCCGCCTACTCCGCAGAACACAACAACCGCTCCGTCCAGAACCTTCAAAGACCTCTCGACCTCTGCCGTAAAATCCACATGGCCGGGCGTATCTATAATGTTTATTCTGCAGTCTTTCCAGTCGCAGGTAGTAGCTGCCGCCGTAATAGTAATACCTCTTTCCTGCTCCTGCTCCATCCAATCCATTACAGCGGTACCCTCGTCCACACTGCCTATTTTATACACGCGGCCTGTATAGAAAAGTATCCTCTCCGTGGTAGTTGTTTTACCGGCGTCTATGTGAGCTATAATTCCGATATTCCTGAGTTTTTCTAAAGGAACTTCTCTTATCATGTGCTTTTTATTTATTGACTGTTGCGCTGCTTCTGCCATACCTTGTCATTTCCATTTTTTTATATTGCATGCCATCGCGGAAAAACGCGGAAGCTATACGTAAACTTCCGCGTAGTTCCGCGATATTACCATCTATAATGCGCAAACGCCTTGTTAGCTTCTGCCATCTTATGCATGTCTTCCCGCTTCTTCATGGCAGAACCCTGGCCTTTGTACGCTTCTATTATTTCTTCCGCAAGTTTTTCATACATAGGCCTGCCCTTTTTCTGACGGGCAAAATCCCGTATCCAGCGCATGGCAATTGATGTGCCCCTGTCGCTTTTAACTTCTATAGGTATCTGATAAGTGGCGCCTCCGACCCTTCTTGGTTTTACTTCCAAAAGAGGCCTGGTATTGTCAAACGCCTTTTGCAAAGCCTCTACGGCATTTTTATTACCTGTTTTTTCGGAAACTATATCCATGGCGCTATATACAATACGCTCTGCGATAGACTTTTTTCCTTTCTCCATAATCATGTTAACAAACTTTGTAACAAGCTTATTGCTATATTTAGGATCAGGCAATATGTCTCTTCTTTCTGCTCGTCTGCGTCTCATTTAATCTCCTATTTCGGGCGCTTTGCGCCGTATTTGGAACGACTCCTCTTTCTATTTTGAACACCCACAGTGTCAAGAGTGCCTCTAACAATATGATATCTGACTCCTGGAAGGTCTTTTATCCTGCCCCCCCTTACAAGGACAATTGAATGTTCCTGCAGATTGTGGCCTTCTCCCGGTATATAGGAGGTAACTTCTATTCCGTTTGTCAACCTTACTCTTGCGACTTTTCTTAATGCGGAGTTAGGTTTTTTAGGGGTCTGCGTCTTTACCTGTAAACATACCCCTCTTTTCTGTGGACAGCCTTTTAGCGCAGGTGACCTTGTCTTCTTCTTTTTCTCTGTCCTGCCAAACCTTATTAACTGGCTTATAGTAGGCATTAACTATCTCCTTGCTCTCTTTGTTAATCGCAGAATAACGCAGAACTTAACGCGGAATTACGCTGAAATTTACGTTTGATTTCCGCGTTTTTCCGCGTCCCGCCAAAGCAACAGTGGCGGGCTTCCGCGTAGTTCCGCGATTATCGATTATTCTTTTCTTTTTCTTCCTGGGCTTCTTTTACCATTTCTATATTGGTATGATCTTTGAATCCGGTCCCGGCCGGAATCAGGTGGCCCATTATAACATTCTCTTTCAGGCCCCTGAGTTCATCTATCTTGCCGCTCGCGGCCGCGTCCGCCAAAATACGCGTTGTTTCCTGAAAACTCGCCGCAGATATAAAACTCTCCGTGCTCAAAGATGCCTTTGTGATGCCCAGGAGTATCGGAGTCGCGCTGGCAGGCTTGCCCTTTTGCTTCACAACTCTTTCGTTTTCTTCCTGAAATATATGCTTATCGATTTGCATACCTGAAAGAAAATCCGTATCTCCGGAGTCTTCTATCTTGATTTTTTTCAACATCTGTTTAATTATTATTTCTATATGCTTATCGTTTATCCTTACGCCCTGCAGCCTGTAAACTTCCTGAACCTCATCTACAAGGTATTCCTGGAGCCTCTTTTCTCCGCTCACCTTCAGAATATCCTGAGGATTTATAGGCCCATCTACCAGCTGGTCGCCAGTCTTAACCCTGTCGCCTTTATAAACATTCAAGTGTTTTCCGTGCGGTATTATATATTCGCGTTTCATGCCGGAAGCGGATTTTACAATAATTCTTCTTTGGCCTTTCTTAGATGTGGCGAATTCTACAATGCCGTCTATTTCGCTTATCATGGCCGGGTCTTTCGGCCTGCGGGCTTCAAAAAGCTCCGCGACCCTGGGCAATCCTCCGGTAATATCCTTGGTCTTAGAAACCTGCCTTGGCGTCTTTGCTATCAAGTTTCCGGCGTTTATAAAAACTCCATTTTGGGGAACCACATGCGCTCCCGCAGGTATAGGGTAAATCGCTAAAACTTCTTTCTCGGCATTCTCTATTATTATCTGAGGATGATATTCTCCTTTTTGTTCTATGATAACTCTCTCTGCCATGCCTGTTGCTTCATCTATCTCTTCAACCATGGTCACTTCTTCTATTATATCTTCATATCTTACCTTGCCGGTCACTTCCGTTAATATAGGAGACATGTAAGGGTCCCATTTTACAAACATTACATTCTTATCTATTTTCTGGCCGTCTTCGGCGAACAGAATAGAACCCGAAGGGACCATGTATTTATCAAGTTCCCTGCCGTTTTCGTTGTTTATGCTTATCTGGCCGTTCCTGTTGAGCACAATCACGTCTCCTTCTTTCTGCTTTACCGTCTTCAAGCCGTGATATTTTACGATACCTTTGGATTTCGATTTCAAAAATGACTGCTCAATAATCCTTGATGCAGTGCCTCCTATGTGGAACGTTCTCATTGTCAGCTGGGTGCCGGGTTCTCCTATTGACTGAGCCGCAATAATACCCACGGCTGTTCCCATATCCACTATCTTGCCTGTAGCAAGGTCCCTGCCATAACACTTCGCGCACACGCCGTATTTTTCTTCGCAGGTAAGAACGCTCCTTATCCTTATCTTTTCTATGCCGGCGGACTGAATCCTGTCCGCCATATCTTCTGTTATTTCACTGCCTGCTTCAACAATAATCTCATCAGTGATAATGTCAACTATATTATCAACCGCGACGCGGCCTATTATCCTGTCTCTTAAAGACACGACTTCTTCATCCGCCTCTACGATCGCCTCTATCAATATGCCATTCAATGTCCCGCAGTCTTCTTCCGTAATAATAACGTCCTGGGCGACATCAACAAGCCTTCTCGTTAGATATCCAGAATCAGCTGTCTTAAGCGCAGTATCCGCCAGGCCTTTTCTTGCGCCATGAGTTGAAATGAAATATTCCAGGACCGTAAGCCCTTCCCTGAAATTCGCAGTGATAGGGGTCTCTATGATTTCGCCCGAAGGCTTTGCCATGAGTCCTCGCATCCCGGCGAGCTGTCTTATCTGTTGTTTTGAACCCCTTGCGCCTGAATTAGCCATCATGAATATGGGGTTGAACGTATTTAAATTCTCGAATATAAGGTCAGAAACCTTATCGGTCGCATGGGTCCATATATCAACTATTTTATTATATCTCTCGCGCTCCGTAATAATACCTTTTTTGTACTGGTCTTCTACGACATTGACTTCTTTATTTGAGTTGGCTATAACCTTTTTTTTGTCTTCAGGTATCGCGAGATCGTCAATAGCTATAGAAATTCCCGCCAGAGTGGAATGCTCAAAACCTAACCTCTTTATATCATCCAGTACTTTTACCGTTGCGTCATGCCCGAATAATTTATAACAGTTAGCGACTACTTTGCTAAGCGTTGTCTTCTCTAAGGCATCATTCACAAAAGGCATGCCATCAGGCAGTATATTGTTAAAAATTATCCTGCCTGCGGTAGTATTCACCTGTTCATTATTTATTCTTACTTTGATTTTAGAATGCAGCTCTATCTCTCTGTCATAAAAAGCCAATTCTGCCTCGTCTTTATCCGCGAAAACCTTTCCCTCTCCTTTTAATCCTGATTTTTCCAGCGTCAAATAATAAACCCCCAGCACTATGTCCTGCGTAGGCGTTACTATAGGCCTTCCGTCGGACGGAGAAAATATATTATTGGAAGCTAACATTATGAGCCTGCATTCCATCTGGGCTTCTATTGACAAAGGCACGTGAACCGCCATCTGGTCTCCGTCAAAATCAGCATTAAACGCGGTGCAGACTAGCGGGTGTATCCTTATGGCTTTTCCTTCTATGAGAATCGGCTGAAAAGCCTGTATACCAAGGCGATGCAGCGTAGGCGCTCTGTTCAAAAGCACAGGGTGGTCTTTTATTACCTCGTCCAGTATGTCCCACACCTCCAGCCTTGCTTTTTCAACCATCCTCTTGGCGCTCTTTATGGTATGCACAAATCCTTTTTCTTTTAATTTCTTGATAATAAACGGTTCGAATAATTCAAGCGCCATTTTTTTCGGAAGCCCACATTCCCATATCTTAAGTTCCGGGCCCACTACTATCACGCTTCTTCCGGAATAATCAACTCGTTTTCCAAGAAGATTCTGCCTGAACCTGCCTTGCTTCCCTTTTAACATATCGCTTAATGATTTAAGAGGCCTATTAGCGGGGCCAAGCACGGCTCTACCGTGACGGCCATTGTCAAAAAGCACGTCAACTGCCTCCTGAAGCATCCTCTTTTCATTCCTTACGATGATATCCGGCGCTTTTAATTCCAGGAGCTTTTTTAAACGATTGTTCCTGTTTATAACCCGGCGGTATAAATCGTTTAGATCGCTTGTCGCAAACCTTCCGCCTTCCAGAGGTATTAGAGGCCTTAAATCAGGCGGGATAACCGGTATCACGTCCATAATCATCCACTCCGGCTTGTTAGTTGATTTCATGAACGATTCTATTACCCTCAACCTCTTCAATATCCTTCTCTTGGCCTGCTCTGCTTTCTGCTCGCGAAGTTCTGCCTTGAGCTCAACTGCTGTCTGGCCAAGGTCTATTTCTTTCAGAAGCTCTTTTATGGCTTCTGCGCCTATCAGGGCTTTAAATTTAGCGCCGCCGCATTCTTCTACGGTCTTTCTGTATTTTTCTTCCGTTAAAAGCTCTTTTTTCTTTAAAGGCGTATCCCCTGGATCTATTACTACATATTCTTCGTAATACAATACCTTTTCGAGTTCTCTCAGGCCCATGTTAAGAATAAGCGCTATCCTGCTTGGCATTGCCTTGAAGAACCACACATGCGAACATGGAGCCGCCAGTTCAATATGGCCTATCCTCTCGCGCCTTACCTTGGAAAGGGTAACTTCCACTCCGCAGCGATCGCATACAATACCTTTATATTTTATCCTTTTGTATTTTCCGCAGCTACATTCCCAGTCTCGGGTAGGCCCGAATATTTTTTCACAGAAAAGACCGTCTTTTTCAGGCCTTAAAGTTCTGTAATTTATGGTCTCGGGCTTTTTTACCTCGCCCTTAGACCAGGATCTTATAGTATCCGGAGAAGCTATTTTTATGGATATAAAATCGAAAGAATTTACTGGGTTGTTTAACATGTGTCTCCATTTGGCACACTAAAGTGTGCCCTACGATTTTGTCGCAAAGGCCTTCACAGACATCCCTGCAGGGGAACCTTAAGGTTCCCCTGCAGGGATGTCTCGGCCTTTGCCTTTATTATTTCTTGGCTTTGTGTTCCCGTTTTTCTTTCTTTGCCTTTTTGCGCTTCTCTTTTAATTCCTGGACCGATAACGCGTTAACCTCAGCGCCTTTTCCGTCTTTATACTCTGTCTTTATCTCAAGCCCTAGGCTCTGAAGCTCTTTTACCAGAACATTAAACGATTCCGGAGTGCCTGGATGCATGGCGTTCTCGCCTTTGACTATTGATTCATACACCATGGTCCTGCCTGTCACGTCGTCGCTTTTTACGGTCAAAAGTTCCTGCAGCGTATAAGCCGCGCCATAGGCTTCCAGAGCCCAAACCTCCATTTCTCCGAACCTTTGGCCTCCGAATTGAGCTTTCCCCCCCAGCGGCTGCTGCGTGACCAGCGAATAAGGCCCTATGCAGCGGGCGTGCATCTTATCGTCTACGAGATGCGATAGCTTCATCATGTATATGTAGCCGACTGTTACTTTCTGATCAAAGGGTTCGCCTGTTAATCCGTCAAATAATCTTACCTTGCCTCCCTGAGGAAGCTTCGCATCGCTAAGACTCTGTTTTATTTCTTCTTCTTTTGCTCCGTCAAAAATAGGCGTGTCCACCTTGTAACCCATTACTTTCGCGGCCCATCCGAGATGAGTCTCCAGTATCTGGCCCACATTCATTCTTGAAGGCACTCCGAGAGGATTCAGAACTATTTCTATGGGAGTCCCGTCTTCGGTGAAAGGCATGTCTTCTTCGGGAAGAATCTTTGCGATAACACCTTTGTTCCCGTGTCTTCCCGCCATCTTGTCGCCTATGGAAAGTTTTTTCTTGCTGGCCATATACACGACCACTCTTTTTAAAACGCCTGCCGGCAGCTCATCTCCTCTTTTAAGCTTATTAATCTCATGCTCTTCTTCGTAAAGAATTTCATCCAGCTGGTCATTGTAAACCATTAAGGTGCGCTTGACTTCAATTTCCAGCTCAGCATCAGATTCTATCTTTACGCTGGACATGTCGCATTTCTCAAATTTGGAAAGATCTTTCTTTCTTATCGGCCTGTCTTCCGCTATCATGGCAGACTCTGATTCATCGGATAATAAAGGCGCGGAAAGTTTTACTCCTGAAAGAAGCTTAAACAGCCTGCATTCCCTTTCTCTTTTTACATTATCGATTCTTTTTTCGTATTCCTCTCTGATTCTCGCTATCTCTTTATTTTCAGCATTAATCTCTTCCTTTGTTTTTGATTTCTGGCCTTTTTTTGAAAACACCTTAGTATCCACAACAATACCTTCTACGCCCGAAGGCACAGTAAGAGAAGCGTTTCTGACATCTCCGGCTTTTTCTCCGAAAATAGCCCTCAATAATTTTTCCTCAGGGGAAAGCTCTGTTTCGCTCTTGGGAGCAACTTTTCCGACAAGAATATCTCCCGGCCCAATCTCCGCGCCCACTCTCACTATACCGTCCTCTCCTAAATTCTTAAGCGCTTCTTCGCTGACATTTGGTATATCGCGCGTAATTTCTTCATTTCCAAGCCTGGTCTCTCTTGCCTCTATTTCAAACTCTTCTATGTGTATGGACGTGTACATATCGCCTTTCAAAAGTTTTTCGCTCACAAGTATGGCGTCTTCAAAATTATAACCGCGCCACGGCATAAAGGCAACAAAGACATTTTTCCCCAGCGCCAACTCTCCTTTGTCTGTAGCGGGTCCGTCCGCTATCACGCTGCCGGCCTTTATTTTATCGCCGATATTAACAACAGGCCTCTGATTTATGCATGTACTGGCATTACTTCTTGAGAATTTCCTTAATTTATAAACAATACTGTTATTTACGACTATTTCGTCGGATTGGACAGCCGTGATCTTCCCGTCAGACTTTGCCACCACTACCGCGCCGGAATCCATCGCGACTTTCTTCTCCAGCCCAGTGCCCACAAGAGGGCTTTCCGTAAATAATAAAGGCACTGCCTGGCGCTGCATGTTCGAACCCATGAGGGCTCTGTTAGCGTCATCATGTTCTAAGAAAGGTATCAAACCCGCCGCTATGCTTACAAGTTGTTTAGGAGACACATCCATATAATCTATTTTATTCGGCTGAACAAGAGGAAAATCTCCCTTATACCTGCAGGAAACTCTTTCGTCCATATATTTCCCGTCTTTATCTACTTTTGCGTTTGCCTGCGCTACTATGTATTTATCTTCAATATCGGCTGTTAAGTATTCAATCCTGTTGGTAACTCTTCCGTTTTCAACTTTTCTGTAAGGCGTCTCTATAAAACCTAATTTATTTATTCTCGCGTAAGTGCTTAAAGAAGATATGAGGCCTATGTTCGGGCCTTCGGGGGTCTCAATAGGGCATATCCTTCCGTAATGCGAATGATGCACGTCTCTTACTTCAAAACCGGCTCTTTCCCTTGACAGTCCTCCGGGCCCTAAAGCGCTCAATCGTCTCTTGTGAGTCATTTCAGCCAGGGGGTTCGTCTGGTCCATGAATTGCGAAAGCTGGCTTCTCCCGAAGAAATCCTTTATAACACTGGAAACAACCTTGGAATTTATAAGATGATACGGCATCATTGTATCAATGTCGTATATAGCCATTCTGTCTTTGCAAAAACGCTCCATTCTGGTAAGGCCTATTCTAAATTGTTCTGCAATAAGCTCCCCTATGGTCCTGACCCTGCGATTTCCGAGATGGTCTATATCATCTACCGCGCCTTCGCCGTTCTTTAGATCCAATAAATATCTGACTACGTTTACTATTGTTTCTTTGTCCAGGATTTTTTTATCCAAAGGAACATTCATGTTCAATTTTCTATTTAATATATAACGGCCGACCTTATCCAGGTCATACCTGCGTTTATCAAAAAATAATTTATCCAGGAAATTTTTGGCGCTTTCAAAGGTCAGAGGATCGCCGGGCCTGAGTTTTTTATAAATGTCAAGAAGCGCTTCTTCTCTTGTCTTGGTATGATCCCTTTCAAGGGTATTGGTAATTTCCTGCACAGTATCCCTGAATACTTCCAAATAACGCACCCCGCTATCCCAGAGTTTTTCTATAATAGCTTCGTCTAATTTGCCGTTGCCTGCCAGGAGTATTTCTCCGGTCTCGGGATGTTTTATATCCCGGACTACCACCCTGCCGGCGTATTTCAGGAGAGACGATTTTCTTAAAGGCCTGGCCCTTTCCACCCCGGTAAAAAGCTTCATTATCTCTTCGTTTGTCTCATAACCCAGCGCCCTGAGCAAAATGGTGGCTAAAACTTTTTTGCGCCTGTCTATGAATACATAAAGGACGTCGTTTGCGTCAAATTCAAATTCTAACCACGAGCCCCTGGAAGGTATGATCCTGCCGGAATACAGCCTCTTGCCGGACGTATGCACTGTCTCCTCAAAAGATACGCCCGGAGACCTGTGCAGCTGGCTGATCACAACTCTTTCATCTCCATTTATGATAAAAGTGCCTGTCTCTGTCATTAAGGGCAAATCGCCGAGATAAGCCTCCTGCTCTTTAGTATCCTTCCTGGATTTAAGCCTTACCTTTATCTTTAGAGGAGACGCGTAGCTAACCGCTCTTTTCTGGCATTCTAATTTGTCGTATTTCGGCTTGCCTATGGAATAAGACACAAATTCCAGCTTATAATTTCCGTCGTTGCTTTCTATGGGAAACACTTCTTCGAATACCCCCTGCAGGCCCTCTGGTTTCCTTTTGGTCTTGGGAGTATCCATCTGCACAAAACTCTTGTAAGAATCTGTCTGCAGTTCCAATAGATACGGGATGTCAACGACTTCTTTAAGACGTGCGAAATTTTTACGACCTGGCATAATCTCCTCTTTGTAGGTTGCATAAAGTTGCTTGAAGTTGCATTATGTTGCATAAAGTTGCTTTTGCAACTTCATGCAACCTTACGTAACCTTATGCAACATTACGTAACTTCCATACGCAAACTTCTTTTTACTTCAATTCTACTTTCGCGCCCTGAGCTTCAAGCTTCTTCTTTATGTCTTCTGCCTCTTCCTTTGAAATACCTTCTTTGACTGTCTTAGGAGCGGCTTCAACAAGATCTTTTGCCTCTTTAAGTCCAAGATTAGTTATGGTTCTTATTTCCTTGATTACCTGGATCTTGCTGCTTCCTGATGAAACAAGGACTACCGTAAAAGTAGTCTTTTCTTCCTGCGGAGCTGCTACGCCTTGAGCTGCGCCGGCGCCGGACGCGGCAACCGTAACAGGGGCCTGGCTGGAGACGCCAAACTTCTCTTCTACAGCCTTTACCAGGTTTGACAGCTCTAAAACACTCATCTGTTCAATGGTGCCGAGCATCTCTTCGATTTTTTTGTTATCCGACATTTTCTCCCCCTTTTTTATCTTTTATTCCGTTTAACGCGTACAATAATTTGCATATAATACCGCTCAGGGAAACAGCCAGTCCCCGAATCGGAGAATTCAGAACAATTGCAAGTCTTGTCAGAAGCACATCTCTGTAAGGAAGAGCGGCAATAGCAATTATATCCTGATTGGAAAGAATTGTTCCGTCCGAGAATCCGCCGCATATCTTCAAAGGCTCGTGTTCCTTTGAAAATTTTACAAGCACCTTAGATACGATGCTGAGGTCGCTTTTGTGCACCGCAATGCCCACTTCGCCCTGAATAAACTCTGCTATCATGCTGCTAACGCTGTCCTTTAAAGCTTTTTTAACCATTGAATCTTTTACAACCAGGTACTCTCCCGCTGCTCTTTTAAGCTCTTTGCGGAGCTCATTCATATCTTGGGCGCTCAAGCCTTTATAACGCGTGACTATAAGCGTTTCGGCGCTGTTAATCCTGGAAGCTATTTCCTTGACCATTATTTTTTTTGTTTCCAACACTACTTTTGCCATTTATGTTGTCCCTAATTTTGCAAGGTCCAGCTTCAAGCCCGGGCCCATTGTAGTTGAAACAGATAAATTTTTTATAAATTTGCCTTTTACGGTCTGAGGCCTTGATTTATTTATTGCGTTTATAACCGTACTTATATTTTCGCGGATAGCTTTTTCTTCAAAAGAAACCTTGCCTATGCCTATATTTATATTGCCCTGTTTATCAAGTTTAAATTCCACCTTGCCTGTTTTTGCCTCTTTTACCGCCCTGCCCAGATCATTGGTGACAGTGCCTGTTTTTGGATTAGGCATAAGGCCTCTGGGGCCAAGGACTTTCCCGAGCTTGCCTACATCTCTCATCATGTCAGGCGAACTTATTACCACATCAAAATCCATCCAGCCGGAACTTATCTTTGCTATGAGATCGTCCCCGCCAACATATTCTGCGCCTGCTTCTTTGGCCGCGTCGCCGGCTTCTCCCCTGCATAACACAAGGACTCTGACTTTTTTGCCTGTGCCGTTCGGAAGCATAAGAGTCCCTCTCACCATTTGATCAGACTGTTTCGGATCCGTGCCAAGATTAAATGCCAGCTCCACGGTTTCGTCAAATTTAGGATGAGGTATATTTTTTAATATAGAAACTGCCTCTTCTACGGAATAAATTTTCTCAATATCGGCTGTCTTTTGAATCTCTTTTTGTCTTTTTGTTAACTTTGCCATTGATTTTGGCACACTAAAGTGTGCCCT
>Ga0210051_1004230_pt1 | contig 14059 bp, 13 predicted proteins | sample CryGey092014_all_FD_185464 | JGI IMG/M metagenome (GOLD analysis project Ga0210051, IMG submission 185464) | Groundwater microbial communities from aquifer - Crystal Geyser CG23_combo_of_CG06-09_8/20/14_all (SPAdes) (version 2) | ecosystem: Environmental > Aquatic > Deep subsurface > Groundwater...
ATTGGATTAACCTCATGAAGTGCTATTATTTTTTCCTGTATTTTTTCTTCTGTGACATTCATTTCTTTTGCAAGCTCTTTTATATCATCCTTTGCCTGCGGCAGAAACTCATGCAATGGCGGATCCAATAATCTTATTGTAACTGGCAGTCCATTCATTACCTTGAATATTCCAATAAAGTCAGATTTTTGCATTGGCAAAAGCTTATCCAATGCTTTTTTCCTTCCGACAATATCTTCTGCAAGAATCATCTCCCTTACAGCCTTTATCCTGTCCTCCTGGAAGAACATGTGCTCTGTCCTGCAAAGCCCTATTCCTTCTGCTCCAAACTCAACAGATTTTTCAGCATCATGGGGAGTGTCAGCGTTTGTCCTTACACCTAATGTCTTGTATGAGTCAGCCCATTTCATTAATGTCTTGAATTCCCCTTTTAGTTCTGGATCAATCAAATCAACATTTCCTAAAATTACTTCTCCTGTGTTGCCGTTTAATGTTATTATGTCATTTTCTTTAACAACAGTATTATCAACCTTGAATTCTTTTGTTTTTTCATTTATTCTTATTTTCTCACAGCCTGCAATACAGCACTTTCCCATTCCCCTGGCAACAACAGCTGCATGAGATGTCATTCCTCCTCTGGCAGTTAAAATTCCCTGTGCAGCTGCCATTCCCTCAATATCCTCAGGACTTGTTTCATTCCTTACTAGAATTACTTTCCTTCCTTCTTCATTAAGGTCATGCGCTTTTTCTGCGCTAAAAACAACAGAGCCAACAGCTGCTCCTGGTGAGGCTGGAAGGCCTTTTGCAATAACCTTAAGTTTTGCCTTTGGGTCAATTGTCTTATGCAGCAGCTGGTCGAGCTGGTTTGGCTGAACCCTTAATACTGCCTCTTCTTTTGTTATTAAACCCTCATCAACCATATCAACTGCTACTTTTACAGCTGCATGTGCTGTCCTTTTTCCTGTTCTTGTCTGCAACAAAAACAGTTTCCCTTTTTCTATTGTAAACTCAATATCCTGCATATCCTTGTAATGCAGCTCCAGTTTTTTATACACATCAACAAGCTGCTCATAAACAGATGGCATGTCTTTTTTTAATTCCTCAATCTTTTTTGGAGTTCTTATTCCTGCAACAACATCTTCGCCTTGCGCATTAACAAGATATTCTCCAAAAAACTTTTTTTCGCCAGTGCTTGGATTTCTGGTGAATGCAACGCCTGTTCCTGAATCATTTCCCATGTTTCCATAAACCATTGACTGTATGTTTACAGCAGTGCCAATGTCATTTGGAATATCATTTAATCTTCTATACACTATTGCTCTTTCATTTTCCCATGAGTCAAAAACAGCATTTATTGCCATATTCAGCTGTATATTTGGCTTTTCAGGGAATTCCTCATTTGTTACTTCCTTTACCCTTGCCTTGTAAAGCTCAACAACCTTTTGCAAGGCATTAACTCCAAGCTCTGTATCAAGCTTAACCTTGTTTTCTTGTTTAACAGTTTCCAGTATCTTCTCAAAGTTTTCACTGTTAATTCCAAGGACAACATTACCAAACATCTGTATGAATCTTCTGTAAGAATCCAATACAAATCTCTCGTTTTTTGTGAGCTCAATAAGTCCCTGCACTGTATCTGGGTTTAATCCAAGATTAAGGATAGTGTCCATCATGCCGGGCATTGAAACAGCTGCTCCTGACCTTACAGAAACAAGCAAAGGATTTTTCTTGTTTCCGAACTTTTTTCCTGTTTTTTCCTCAAGCTTATTCATATTAGCTTCTATCTCAACATCCAGCTCTTCAGGATATTTTTTATTGTTCTCAGAATATAAGTTGCAGACTTCTGTTGTGATTGTAAATCCCTGCGGTACAGGTATTCCAATCTTTGTCATCTCACTTAGGTTAGCTCCTTTGCCTCCTAAAAGAGATTTCATTTCTTTTCCGCCTTCCCCAAAAAAATATACGTACTTTTTTTCATTCATTTTAATTACCTCTTATAATCCTAAAAGGGGTTTTAAATCCATTTATAAATTTAGTTAAACTAAAGTATATATATTAAGGCAAAATTGATTTTAAAAGCAAACATTTATATATATTAAATATTTACACAGTATTAAATAACTTAAATACAAGGAGGTTAAAATGCCAACCATAACATTATCCGTTCCAGAGGATTTAAAACGGGAAATGGATGATTCCAAAGAAATTAATTGGTCTGAAGTAGCAAGAACTGCTATAAAAACCAAGGTTGCCCAATTAAGAATACTAAAATCAATATCTACCAAATCTAAGCTTAGTGAAAAAGATGCTCTGGAATTAGGTAGAAAAATAAATAAATCTTTGCATGAAAGATATGCAAATTAAATAAATGGAACTAATAATTGACGCAAATATCTTGCTGTCTGCATTAATTTCTACAAATGGCAAAACTTATGATTTAATATTTAATGACAGGCTTAAATTATTTGCCCCTGATTTTTTGTTAGACGAACTTGAGAAGCATAAAAATGAAATATTATTTAAATCAGAACTTTCAGAATCAGAATTTGAATTATTTTTGTCATTAATATCTTCTAGAATTGAATTTTTTTCATATTCAGAATTTAAGAGATTTATTTCTATATCCAAAAAGATTTCTCCTGATCCAAATGACACAGAGTATTTTGCACTTGCATTAAGACTAAATTGTGGAATCTGGTCTAACGATAAAAAGTTAAAAGAGCAAGATCAAGTTAAAGTTTATTCTACAAGCGAACTAATAAAAAGTGTGTGAGACTTCACTTTGAGTTAAATTTATACTTTTGCTTCCTTTTTCAGCATCTCAGCTATCTTTTTTTCGTCTGCTCTATGTAAGATTAATATATATTAAATAAAAATCAAGTTATAGGCAGAATATTCTCAAGTTCATATTTTGTTAGATTCTTATTATCTTGGTTCTTATCTGAATGTATATATTTGTCTTCTTCAAATTCATTCCATTCTTTTCTTTTGTTGTCAATAAAACTCTTGTAAAGATGCTCTCCAAGTGTTTCTTTTACAATATTTCCACTCTCAGTGAGTGAGATTGCCTCTTCTAAACTGCCAGGCAAGCTTCTTATATCTTTTTCTTTTCTTTTTTCTTCTTTCATATCGTATACATTTTCATGAATAGGTTCTGAAAGATTGTATTTTTCAGATATTCCCTTAAGGCCTGCTGCAAGCATGACTGCAAATGCAAGATATGGATTGCATGCAGGATCAGGACTTCTTAATTCCAGCCTTAAAGCATCCTCTTGGTTAGGATTATACATTGGTATCCTTATGAGGTTTGATCTGTTTGCAGGATCCCAGCAAATATATACAGGAGCCTCAAATCCAGGAACAAGCCTTTTATACGAGTTTACAGACGGATTAAGTATAGAAGTTATCTCAGGGAGGTGTTTCATAAGCCCTGCCATGTACTGTTTTGCCTTAGTAGAAAGATTATATTTATTTGACTTATCAAAGAAAATATTTTTTTTATTTGTGAAAAGAGACTGGTGCGTATGCATTCCGCTTCCATTTTCATCAAGAATTGGCTTTGGCATAAAGCTTGCAAAAAGGCCATACTCTTTTGCAACCTTTCTTAAAACATATTTGTAAAGCATTATAAAATCAGCCATATCAACTGCATCTAAGAAATGAAAATTAGTCTCATGCTGGGAGGGAGCAACCTCATGATGGTCATATTCAAACTCATATCCCATTGCCTGTAGCACTAACTGGCTTTCTTTTCTTACTTCTCCGTACAGTCCTCCCTTGAAGTAATCTCCATGGTCAACAGTTTCTGGTTTACCATCCAAAACAATTGGTCTTCCTTCACCATTTGCTTTGAACAGGAAGAACTCGAGCTCAGGACCAACATACATATGGTTTACACCAATTTCTTTTTCTGCTTTTTTAATTGTTTTCTCAAGAACATATCGAACATCCCCCTCATACCTTTGGCCATCAGGATTATAAAGCTTCGCAAACATTATAAGCTCCCTCCAGGATTTTTCCTGCATGCCATTCATCTTAGGATCATATTTCCATGGAGTTATCATTGCACTTTCAGCAATAGGCACTGCAATCTTATCGCTTTCCTGAATTCTTGACTGGCCAAGAACAGAGCTTCCGTCATAGCCAAAACCTTCCTTTAAAGTCTTTTCTGTAACAACATACTTTGGTACTGAAAAGTCACATTGCATATTTCCAGACAAGTCTGAAAAAAATATTCTCACGAACTGAATGTCTTCATTATCTTTTAATGTTTTCATAACATCAGCTTCATTTTTACATTTTTTAATTTTGCTTGGATCAAAATTTAAGTTATATTTCATTGATTTGTCAGAACTCATACAAACACCTCACTATTAAGGTTAAAAATTTATAAATATATAACTATTGGAACATTTATTAAACAAATGTTTAAAAAAATAATAAAATTTAAATATATGTTTAAAAAAGTTAATATAAGATAGATAAATTAAACAATCATTTACCTAAAAATGGAAGTTAAAATTGATAATACAGACAAAAAAATACTTAATGTGCTAATTGATGATGCAAAGCTATCATACAGAAAAATAGCCAAAAAGACAGGAGTTTCTGTTGCAACAGTTATGAACAGGATAAACAGATTGAAGAAAGAAGGCATAATAACCAAGTATACTATAGGGGTAAAATACTCAAAAATAGGGTATGATATGCAGGTAATAATTGATGTGAGGATATCTGAAGGCAGACTTAAAGATGCAGAGGAAAAAATAGCATTGCACCCAAATGTTTTCGCGGTTTATGACAACACTGGGCAGTTTGATGCGACGGTTATTGCAAAATTTAAAAACAGGAGCAGCCTTGACAGTTTCTTAAAAAAGATTCAAAGTTATGATTTTGTGGAAAGAATAGAAACAAAGCTTTTGCTTTCAACTGTAAAAGAGCACATGATAAAGCTTCCTATTGACTCATTCAAAGAATAATCTTCTACTTCTATCATAAAAAATTCATGTAATGTCACTTTAACAATAAGTTTTTAAAGTTGTACTTTAACAAAAAATATTATGTACCTGCCAAACTATAAGGATGGAAGTATTGTAAACCTTATGAGCTCTATTTCAAGGGAGTTTGGAACAAGAGCAAAATACAAACCATTGAAAATATTAAATACATCCGAATTAAAATCAAAAAACATAGTTCTTATTATTATTGATGGTCTTGGTTATGAATACCTTATGAACTATGAAAAAGATAGGATACTAAAACGAAACCTGAAAGGCAGAATGACTTCAGTATTTCCCTCAACAACAGGAGCAGCAATTCCAACATTTCTTACCGGAATTCCAGTGCAGCAGCATGCCATAACAGGATGGTTTGTATACTTAAAAGAATTAGGCTTAGTATCAACTATTTTGCGTTTCATTGCAAGAAGCGGTTCAGAGCCTTTAAGCAGTATAAGAATTAAACCAAAAAAGATATTTACTGAAAAATCCTTTTTTGACAAAATAAAAGTTAAATCCTATTTTATTCAGGATAATACAATTGCATATTCTGATTTTTCATTAGCAAACAAAGGAAAATCAAAGGTGTTATCCTTTAAACCCTCATCATTTAATAGTTTTTTTAGTCAAATAAAAAAAGCAATAAAATCAGGCAATAGAAGAAAATATATTTACGCTTACTGGTCAGATTTTGATTCTATATGCCACATTTATGGAACTAAAAGTACTAAGACAAATAAACATTTCAGCGAAATTAACAAAAAACTTGAATTATTTATTAAATCAATAGAAAAAACAGATACAACAGTCATAGTAACAGCAGACCATGGCTTTATAGACACAGACAAATCTAGATTAATTGACTTAGCAAAACATCCAAAACTTGCAGATGCAATGATAATTCCTCTATGCGGTGAGCGAAGGCTTGCTTACTGCTATGTTAGCCCTTCAAAAACAAAGCAGTTTGAGGATTATGTGAGGAAAAATCTCAAGCATGCATGCTACTTATGCAAAAGCAGGGATTTGATAAAAAAGAATTATTTTGGATTATTTGAGCCAAATAAAAAGCTCTTTAACAGGGTTGGAGATTATACTTTAATAATGAAAGAAAACTATGTAATAATGGATTCTCTTCTTGGGGAGGAAAGAGGATTTCATATAGGAAACCATGGCGGAGTAAGCAAAGAAGAAATGCATGTTCCTTTAGTAATAATAAAATAATTAAGAGATTTCTTTTTTCAGCATCTCAACAATCTTTTTCCCGTCTGCTTTTCCTCTTAGCCTGGCCATTGCCTGGCCCATCAGGGCATTAAAGGGAGCCCCTTTGTTCTTTTCAATTATTTCTCTGAGAATTTTCTTTATTTCCTCATCGCTCATTAAAGAGTATTTCTGATAATCAACTTTTTTTCCTTGGGCCTTCTCAACCAGAATCTCAAAAACAGCCTTTTTTGATATATTTCCCTTATTAAGATAATCAAGAACCTCCTCAATATGCTCGCTAATATCAATCTCTTTGCCATATCTTCTTTTTATTTCCTTGCCCGAATTAACCAAGCTGTCTGCAATAAACAATGGCTTGATATTTTTGTATTTTTCAGCAAGCTTTATGAAAAATTCTGTTTTGTTTGATTTTGTTATTAAATCAGCTAAATCTTTGTTTAAGCTGAAATCCTTTTCAAGCCTTTCTGATTTGTCTGTTATCAATTCTGGAATCTTTATTTTGCTTGCATCAGGCCTTATCATCCTAATATCAGTCTCAGGATACATTCGTGCAGAGCCAGGCATTGGCCTCATAAAGCTAGTACTTAAGTCTTTATTGGCTTTTCTCACTTCTTTTTTTAGCTCTTCTCCTTTTTCTATTAGCTTGAGATGCCTTCTTGCCTCATTCTCAATTATCCTTGGCATATTCCTCAAGTCTTGAAAACCCTTTATCTCAACTCTCGCCTTGTTTTTTACAGAAAGATTAACATCCTGCCTTATTGTTCCTAATCCACGTTTGACTCTGTTTGTTGACCTTAATATCATTCCAATCTTTTTTGCAGTTTCCATGCAGTGCTCTGGGTCCTTTATGTCAGGAGCAGTTGCAATCTCAACCAGCGGGATTCCTAATCTTGAAAGATTATAAATATCTTCTTTTTCACTTCTTTTTACAATCTTTGCAGCCTCTTCTTCCAGGCAGATTGTATCAATCCTCACTTTTCCCTTCGAGGTCTCAATAAAGCCGTCTGCTGCAACCAATGCTGTCCTTTGAAATCCAGCTGTATTTGAGCCGTCAACAACTGTTTTCCTCATAAAGCAGATTTTGTCAACAATCCTTGCATTAAGCATCAAAGCTACTTGTAATGTTATTTTCAATGCCTCCTTGTTAACATCATGCGGCGGCTCTTCATCGAGTTCAACTAAGCAGGTTGTGTCAGAATAAGCCTGATAAACAAACTGTTTTTCCTTTTTTACTTCATGCAGTGCAGCAGCATCAACCTCTCCGCTCTCGCCAGCGCTTGCCCTTAATATTCTTTTTATTACAATATCCGGCTTGTCATCCCTTATAAAAGAAGGGCAGCTGCAAAACAATTTATGAGTGTCAAGCTGCTGGTGTATCTCAATCCCGCACTTGAAGTTTATCTGGCCATAATCTATTTCCATGGCCAATTAAAAACACAAGAACTTTATAAATCTTGCTGATTATCTTTCAGATAAGAAATGTTTTGTCTTCAATTCTTTCAGAGATTTCTCCCTTGAGGTTTTTTGTAATCAGGCCTTTAACTTCCTTTTTCTTGTAGTTGCTCAAAAGCCAGGCCAGTTTAATAAAAGTTGTCTCAGGAGTCATATCGCTCAGATGGCCCAAAACTCCAATCTCCTGCAGTTCCCTCATCGGAGTGTAAACATTCATCTGGATTCTGCCGTATATTGTCTGGGACGACATTACTGTAATTAAACCATTCTTTATCATTTCCTTTAAAGAATCAAATATTTTCTTGTTTTCCTTTGTGTACTCATCTGTTTCCTCGTTTGGCAAATGGCCTAAGCCAGTCCCCTCAACAACCAGTCCATCAAAGTTTTTGTAAGCCAAAAATTCCTCAGCAAACATATTTGTATGGGTTTTTATCAGGCCAACTTTTATTTTCTCATTAAAAAGCTTTAATTTTAATTTTTTATTATCTTTTTTGCTGTAACCCTTTTTCATAAATGAAATATTCTTATCATTGAAATTTACCCTTGCAACAGGTGTTGTATTTATTGGTCTGAAAGCATCCCTTCTTGAAGTATGCATCTTTCTTGTCTTTAATGCAGGCAAAATAAGACAGGACTCATCACTCAAATTTTCATGCATGCATATTGCAACATCTGCAAAATCAGAATTTGCAATAAAATAGCAGGCAGATATTAAATTTAAGCCAGCATCACTTGAGCCGCGGTCAGAGCTTCTCTGTGAGCCAACCAAAATAACAGGAACAGATAAATCCTCTAATATAAACCTTAAGGCAGCGCTTGAGTAATGCATTGTATCTGTTCCATGGGTTATTATTATCCCGTCTGTTCCAGACTTTATTTCCTTTTCAATCTCTTTGGCCATGATATTATAGTGCGGGAACCTCATCATCTCAGACTGCATGCTTGCTATCTTCCTTGATTTTATGTTTGCAATTTTTGTCAGCTCAGGAAACATGCCAATAATCTCACCTGGAGAGAATTTTGCAATTACGCCGCCTGTTTTATAATCAACTTTTGAAGCAATTGTCCCGCCAGTATGCAGTATTGAAACAGTTGGAAGCTTTTTATTTTGTTTTATTTCAGCTGTTTTCTGCTTTTTTTCAGAATATGACTTAACCAGTTTAATTTCCTTAACATCTTTCTTATCAATGCCAATATTATAGCCGCTTTCCAGCTTAAGAATAACAACCTCTCCCTCGCTCTCAGGAACAGGCATTAGAATTCCCTTAACCTCTTTGTCTTTTGTATCAACAATAACATTATCCCCTGTTTTAGCTTGCATAAAAATAAATTAGGGTATTTATTATATAAATGTTTTTATATTTTTAACCAGCCACAAAACACAAAATATAAAAACTAGTTCTTTTATCACATTAAAAAAACATGGAACCAAAAAATTTTCTGTTTGTGTCAATCGATGGACTTATCGGGGATATTGTATGGCAGATTTCTAAGGAAGGCCATCATGTAAAATATTCTGTTGACTCAAAAGAGGACAAAGAGGTTGCTGACGGCTTTGTTGAAAAAACAGACAACTGGGAAAAGGAAGTTGAATGGGCTGATATAATAGTTTTTGATGATGTTCTCGGGCAGGGCACAAAAGCCCAGAAGCTTAGAGAGCAGGGCAAACTTGTTATAGGGGGAACACCTTACACAGATAAGCTTGAGGATGACAGGGCACTTGGCCAGGAAGAGCTGAAGAAATTTGGAGTTCCTATAATCCCCTACAGGGATTTTACATCATTTGAGGAGGCAATAATCTTTGTTAAGGAGAATCCATGCAAGTATGTTATAAAGCCAAGCGGTGAGGCGCAGAACATAAAAGGGCTTTTGTTCATAGGTGAGGAAGATGACGGCAGAGACGTAATACAAGTGCTTAATAACTACAATAAAGCATGGGCAAAGAAAATTTCCTTATTCCAGCTTCAGAAGAGGATATCAGGAGTTGAGGTTGCAGTCGGGGCTTTCTTTAATGGCAAGGAATTCCTTTATCCAATAAATGTTAATTTTGAGCACAAGAAGCTTTTTCCAGGTGACCTTGGCCCATCAACAGGTGAGATGGGGACTTCAATGTTCTGGAGCGGGCCAAATAAGATATTTAATTCAACACTGAAGAAATTTGAGTCAAAGCTTGCAGAGGAGCATTATGTTGGTTACATTGATATAAACTGCATTGTCAACAGCCACGGGATCTACCCTCTTGAGTGGACTGCGCGCTTCGGCTACCCAACAATATGCATACAACAAGAAGGAATGATAACTCCTATAGGTGAATTTTTTTATAACCTTGCAAGCGGGAACAAAGTAAATTTCAAGATAAAGAACGGATTCCAGATTGGAGTAAGAATTGTTGTGCCTCCTTTCCCATTCAAGGACCCTGAAACATTTAATGTCAAGTCAAAGGATTCTGTTATTTTCTTCAAAAAACCAGTAGAGGGAGTCCACATAGAAGATGTAAAGAAAATAGATGGCGAGTGGCTTGTTACAGGAACATCAGGGGTTGTCCTTATTGTCTGCGGAACAGGGCAGACAATGAAGCAGGCTCAGAATCAGGTATACAGCCGCATAAAGAATATCCTCATACCTCATATGTATTACAGGACAGACATAGGCGACCGATGGTTTGATGATGGAGACAAATTAAACACCTGGGGTTATTTAAGAGAAGTTTGAGTCATGAAATTATCAATAATTTCTTTTGCCTTTTCTATTTTATTGTATGAAGCAATTTTTATTCCTGGAGCCCCTGCTATCATTGCCGAGACTCTTTTTAGTTCTTTTGGCCTGTAAATGCATAAAATCCTTTTGTTCATTCCAACTGCTGTCCTTACCTCATAACCTACTCCAAGGGATGGCCTTGTAACTTCTGCAATAAAAATATCACACTCCTTCATCCAATTAAAATCCCGGTTATGTATTTGTTTGTCTGTGAGATTTATTTCACCATCTTTAGAGATATTATCTTCTCCCACATGCTCTGTAAGAACATCACCATACTGTTTAAGATGCTGGATTAATTGCTTGTAGATTTCAACATCCTGTCTTCCTCCTCTTATTGAGCCGGCAAAGTAAATCTTCATGTTTTCTTAATTAAGCTAAGTAAATATAAACTTTTCCATTAGAGGTTTTCCTTTTAAACTTAAATCACTAAAAAGTAGTAAAATTAGAAAACTTTATATAGTTAAATTGTTTATAGACAGGAAATATGAAAGACTTCAATAAAGCCAGAAAAATAGAATTTAATGGCCGGGAAACATATCATTGGATAACTTGGACAAAGGAGCTTAAAAAGAATTTTGTTGTAATGTACCCAGGTTCATCCATGAACTCAAGCTCAATGGAAAAACTGGAAAAAATGATTAATGATGCAGGACATCCTACTCTTATGATAGAGCCAGACTGGATGAATTCTGATTTAAATTATTTTTCAAATGATTTATCAGCTGTGATTAAAAAAGAGGGTATAGAAAAGCCTATTCTACTGGGTCAAAGTGCTGGCTATATGGTTATCATAGACTATATTTGTAAAACAAACAATGCAGATAAGGTAATAGGAACATGCTGTTCACCTAAGTTTTCAGAAACAGGAAAAAACAAGCTTTACTTTTACATTTTTGATAAAATTCTTAGGTATAGCGGCTATTTGGGAAGTGCTTACATGAATATAAGACATAAGATAAAAAAAGAAAAAAGAGGTTATCGCGATTACTCAACACTTGAGGGAAAAAAAGATATCCCTCATGTTTGGCTTTCAATGACTGATGTTCCTTTTAGTTATATAACAGAAGACATACATAACGGAAGAAAAATTATAAAATGGGATATAACCCAACAGCTTAAAGAGATTGATAAGGACATGCCTCTGATATATGGAAATAGTGATATGCTTGTTACTCCAAGAGCTGGAGAATACATAAAAAAAAGTGCAAAAAAAGCAAATTGTACAATTAAGGTTATTGATGGAAGTCATTCCTTACCCACAACAAAACCAAAAGAGCTTATGGAAGCTATTAAGGAGTATTTAATATAACTCGTTCTTTATTTCCTCAAGAAGAAGATCAAACCTTAGATAGCCTGACTTTTTATTCAGATGGCCACCGTTTCTTATTACAGTTAGGTTTGTATTGAGGTTTTTTGCAAGCTCTCTTGCCCTTTCCAATGGCACGTAAGGATCATCATCTCCATGGAAAATATGAAATCTGCGGCAGTTCTTTTTTATTTTGTCCCAGTCAAAGCTTATGTCTGTGAAACTCTTGTTTATTTCATCAAACTCTGGATTGTTTAAAAGCCCTGTGAATCCAGAGACAAAAAAGGCTGCCCTTATCTTTATGTCAATGGTTTCAAGTAAATTAAGCAAGAATGCGGGCCCAAGACTGTGGCCAACGATAATTGAATCCTCATCTAAATATTTTCTGTAATCACTGAATACCCTCATCCAGCTTTCCAGAGTTTGGTTTTCAGGAGTAGGAAACCTTGGCACAAAAACATTATAACCTAATTTTTCAAGCTCCCTTTTCAGCCATGGAAACCAGTTCTCTTCAGGGTTTCCATAGGCCCCATGAACTATGAAAATGCTAAGCATAATTTTATTATTGTTTTATAGCTATAAATAATTTTCGTTTGTAAACCATTTTAAAGTAGTTACAACCAAAAGCTTTTTAAAGTATGAATTTTTATTATTCTTTATGGTTAACGAAAAAGAATATAATTCAGTCGTTCATAAAGTAAATAAGATTCCTAATTATATTCTCAATTCAAAAGATTCAGGAAAAATGATTTATATAATATTAAAATCCAGTGTACATAATCTTATTCCCTTATATAGAGAAAGAGGCATTATTGATTTAGATGAAAAAGTTGCTCCTGAACTTCAGAATTTTTGGGGTGATGTCTTACCAATGGTGGGTAATAAAGTTAAATTTGTTGAAGAAGAAAAAGTTTACCTAAGGGAAAATGGAGAACTTCCATGTATTCTTCTTCAAGATATTTACAATTTAGCTAAAAAAGATAAAAGGATAGAACTGTCCTCAAAACTTGATTTAGTAATCTCTATCATAGAAGGAAAATAATAATTTTTAATCATAAAATTATTAGAATCTTTCTATAGGTATTCAAAAAAATAGTTCAACACAAATTTAATTCATGTTTTTCTTTAATTTTTTATGATTTAATAGGAATTGTAATTTAGATTTCAAAAGATTTATTAATTGCATAATTAAATTCTATTTGTATGAGTGATTGGGAATCAATATTTAAGGATAAGGGAAAAGTTTTTCTTAAGCCCCAGGAAGATATGAATAAGGTTATTGGGTTTCTAAAAAAAGAAAAAGTGAAAAAAGTCCTTGATCTTGGATGCGGCACAGGGCGGCATACTATCATGCTTGCAAAGCACGGATTTGATGTTTATGGAACAGATATTTCTAGTGAAGGATTGAAATTAACAAAGAGATGGCTAAAAGAATTAAATCTTAATGCAACTTTAAAGAAAGCATCATGTTACCAAAGATTTCCTTTTAAGGATGATTTTTTTGATGCTGTGATTTCAATACAGGTTATTCATCATAATTATCATGATAAGATAGAATATTGCATTTTTGAGATTGAAAGGGTTTTAAAACCAGGAGGAATAGCTTTTATCACAGTAACACACCATAAAAACAGAGGGGGAGCAACAAAAACAAGAATAGCAGCTCCGCACACTCATATTCCATTAGATAGGGAAGAGAAAGGGTTACCTCATTATGTTTATACAAAAGCCTTGCTAAAAAAAGATTTCAGGCATTTCAATATTATTGACATACACAAGGGAATAGCAAACCATTACTGCCTTTTAGGAAAAAAACCTAATTTGCTACACCAAAAACAGATTTGACCTTGTCAATAACTGTTTGTGTTTCTAACTGCTTGTTTTCAAGAACCCATTTATACAATAATGGAGATACTATTGCTGCCAAGGCAATGTTTCCTGCCAGATGATACAATGTAAATGGGATTTGGCCCATAAGGGTTAGCATAAATGACTGCTTAAAGAAAAGCATTCCTGTTCCAATTCCTGTTATTGCATCATAGATTAATGTTCCAACTACAGAAAATCCAATATAATATTTTATCTTATTTTCCTTGTTCTTGAAATAAAATCCTGCAGCAATTCCTAACAATGCATAAGTCCCTGCTGTCATAATTGACCATACACCCAAGGTTCCTGTTATCAAGTCAAAGCTTAGTATTGCAATAAGAGTGAAAAATAATCCTGCCAGCTTGCCCCATCTCTTTGCAAAAGGCATCATTGTGGCCATTATTGGTTCAACATTAGGAGGATGAGGAACAAGCCTTAGAAAAATAACAGTTAATAG
>Ga0210051_1004231_pt1 | contig 14058 bp, 9 predicted proteins | sample CryGey092014_all_FD_185464 | JGI IMG/M metagenome (GOLD analysis project Ga0210051, IMG submission 185464) | Groundwater microbial communities from aquifer - Crystal Geyser CG23_combo_of_CG06-09_8/20/14_all (SPAdes) (version 2) | ecosystem: Environmental > Aquatic > Deep subsurface > Groundwater ...
TGACCTTCAGCACGCACTTTTACATGCCGCTTCACCGACTCCCGCAACCCTGCCACGAAGGCCAAATCAAGATACGTCGGCAACCCCGCCATCGCTGTCAGACCCGTCTCATGCTTCTCCGATTCGTCCTCGTAAGGCAAAAGACCCTGTAATGCCATTCCTGCACCTCGTTAGTGAGTTTACTCACTCAACCTACCTCACTCCTCCTCAGCATTCACAAGGCGCCGCAACTTCCTCTCCTCCTCCGGAGGGTGGATCAAGGTTTACCGCGACACCACGTCAAAATAGACCTCGTCCACGGGAAGTTGAACCGAGGATGAGTCGCGCGCTGCGGAGAGGTGCAGCGCAATCCCCACCTCGATGCAGCGAAGTCCATCTTCTCCGTTGGAGAGTGGTTCACGGCCTTCGTCTACCGCCTGAACGATTTCTTCAACAGCCCGCAACATGGGAGGTTTCACCGGCTGCTCGTTGAAGAAGTGACGCGTCACCTCACGCTTGGGCTTGTATCGGAACCAGGGCCTGATCTCCGCGGGATTCTCAGGCTCATGATTGATGAGAGCCACGCCGTCGCGGAACTGGTCGATGACGAGGCGTCCCTCAGCGCCAATGAAGATGAACTCAAACGGCTGCCCACTGGCGAAGTCGATGAACGCAGTGACGCCGTTCTTCATTTTGACCGTTCCGCGGCCGTCGGGGTCGTCCGGGTCGTCCGTCTCATCGCACGACCCGTATGGGACGAGTTCGCCGCACACCCAGTCGACCTCTCCGAAGAAATTACGAAGCAAATCAAACACGTGAGACCCGTTGTGCATCAATTTGCCGTACCCCGTGACGACAGCCATTTGCACCGCCCCGATGCTCCCCTGTTCCAACAGCGTCTTGGCGCGATCAAAGCTCGCATGGAAACGGCGGGGATGATTGACAAGAAGTTCGGCGCCGTTTGATCGACAGGCATCGATCATCCGTTCAGCCTCATCGATGGATGTAGCCATCGCCTTCTCAACGATGATGCCCTTTACTCCCGCTTCCGCTGCGGCGATGGTTATCTCCGCGTGGAGGGGCGCGTGAGTGGTGACACTCACAATGTCGGGCTTCTCCACCTCCAACATTTGCTGGTAGTTCGTGTAGGCGTTCTCCACTCCCCAGCGCTGGCGGAAGCTGTCAGCCGACTGTGCGGTACGGCAGACTCCGGCAACGAGACCGATGCGGGGATGGGCGCAGTACGCCGATGCATGGGAGCACGGCAATACGTCGTAGTTCACCAACCACCGTTTCTCCATGTCAATGGTGGAGCCTTTCCTGCCGCAGCCGATAATGGCGGCGCGATATGATTTTTGATTCATGTTCCGCTTTCCTTAAGTGAACTCGATGATGACAGGCACACATCCATACGCGAGGTCTGTCACGCGGTGCCGCCGCCGACCCGCGGGATATGAGTGGGGGTGGGCGCGCCTCTTCCCCTCTGGGCGAATTGAGCGCGGCGTAGTTAAGCGGGGGCCGCAGTCGCTCCTTTCGGTTTCATGGCGGACGTGGCTGACGGGAAACTGAAAACCGGGGGATCGCGCGGAGAGAGCCCCCGTCGACGATCGCGGAGGAAGTGATCCATCGGGAGCAATCTGCAGCGCCGGCAATAAGCTCTCTACCCGCTGGTCCAATTGACTGCCGCGTCGCCGTTGATGGCGCTGCCCGATTGCCACTTGACGTGACCGTCCAGGTATCCCAGGTTGCAGCCGCCGGTGTGAACCCCCTGAGGAAAACCGGGGGCCGTCATGTCACCCATGTGGTTACCGACGTAGGTATTGCTCCCGGGATTCGTGGTGAGGTTCAGCCCCCAGAAGGCGGTGTACCAATGCCAGTTCACCCCGACTTTGGGCACCGCAAAATACGGGTTCGCGTTGTTATCGGCGAGAACCACTTTATTCGCTGGGCTGGCAACGTCCGCCAAGGCAGTGCCGCTGTTGTACACGTTGACGCAATAATCGAAGACCAGGTTAGGATAGACGAGACCCGTACAGGCCGTGTCGTCCATCTGAACGTAACAGGCGGGGTTCGCGATGTAGCCAGGCCACCACAGGTTTGTGGCATTTTTTGTCGGACAAGCGAACAATTGGGGGTTCTTCACATAAGGATACAACTCAGACCACCACATCCTGTTGCCGTAGAAGGTCGTGCCACCCCCACCAATCTGCCACGCAGGCTGCTTTTCATCATAGTCTTGCGCGTACATGATCCCAAGCCATCATCAGTTGCTTCAGGTTGCTCTGACAGCTCGCCGTCCTGGCTTTCTCCCTCGCCCGTGCGAAAACGGGGAACAGAATCGCTGCCAGGATCGCGATGATCGCGATCACCACCAATAGCTCGATGAGTGTGAAACCTCTCTGCCTATACATTCCGACCGCCTCCTCCTGCGTGCCAAGTTGGAGAGATACTTACCCCGATTCAACAAGGACTAAACACTGTTTTCACCCACTTTCTCGGAGATGTTTCTTCCTTTCCGGATCTCCAACCCAACGTTCCGCTGCAACACCGTGCTTCCGGGAGGTACCGATTTCAGCAGGAAGACATTGCCGCCAACCACTGACCCTGTTCCAATAACCGTATTTCCTCCGAGAATTGTGGCGCCCGAGTAAATCACGACATCGTCCTCGATGGTTGGGTGTCGTTTCACGTTCTTGACCGGGTTACCGTGCTCGTCCAGGGGGAAGCTCTTGGCGCCGAGGGTGACTCCCTGGTAGAGTTTCACGCGGTTACCGATCTCTGTCGTCTCGCCAATGACGACGCCGGTGCCGTGGTCAATGAAGAAGCTCTCGCCAATCTTCGCTCCGGGATGGATGTCGATACCGGTTTTGGAGTGGGTATGTTCACTCATCAGACGGGGAACAACGGGGACATCCAGTCGGTACAGCTCATGGGCAATCCGATGAGACGTGATCGCCGCAACTCCCGGATACGCCACCAGCACTTCCGCGAAGGAAAGCGCCGCGGGGTCTCCGTTGTAGGAAGCTTCCACGTCCTTCATCAGCATTTGGCGAATGACGGGAAGTCGACGAATCAGCTCGATGGAAATCTGATCGGCTTCCGCCTGAATATTGTCTACCGTTCGTTCTACGCCGCTAACTACGGCGTACCGGCCGGTCCAGCGAAGAGGGATAGCCCGGGCAATGTCCGTGGAAAGGAGGCGGTGCACCCGGCTGATGTGCTCCTCCACGTAAGATTCCAACTGCCCCGGACCAATGATTTCCGATGACATCCGCCCTGGGAAGATGGCCTCACCAAGCAGTAACAGCGCCTCAACGACCCGATCCTTGTTGGGCAGCGACCCACCGGTCGCCTGCGGTGTATCCTCGTCAGAAAAGGAAAACGAACTGACCAGCTTCGTCACCGTATCGCAAATCACGCGGGCAGTGGATCCGGGTTGACCGCACTCCCACCCCGTGGCGAGCCGTCGCACACACGTGTCTTCTGTATTGTCCGGCATGTAATCCCTCGATTTCACCTTAATCAGGATGCAGCGATTATAGCACAATTGGCCTTGACTAACAGGTTGTGCTACAATGCGCCAAATGTGAAGGGAAATGGTCGATGGTCCGTGAGCCATCGCGAACGGCAGTCGTCTCAAGGGCGACGCACATCGCCCCTGACAAATGACCGTTTTCCCTCGACCATCAAGAGTTGTTGAAAGGATAACCCCCATGCCTCTGATCGATCATCGCAACCAAGCAAGTCGACACACACCGGAGGAACTCCTTGCCCACATGCATGCTTTCGAGGTGGACCTCAAATTCTCTGCAGGCATCTGGTATTTCCGCCCGGGCGGCGGGAGGTTCCACGACCGTTACGTCCCGGAAGCAAGCATCGAAGAGCGATTGAATATCGCTACGGAGTTGAAGGACTATGGACTTTCTGCAATGGAGGCCCACTATCCCAATGAAATCAGCGATGACAATATCGACATCTGGAAGGCTTTTGTGAGAGACACGGGCATCCGTCTTCTCACTGTCATCCCCAACTTGTTCTATGCTCCAGAGTTTGAGTTTGGCTCTCTCTCGTCCCCTATCGCGAACGCACGGAAGATGGCGATCGACCGCACAAAGCGATCCCTGGAGCTTAACGTGGAATTAGGCACGGATTTTGCCGTGGTATGGCCGGGGATCGACGGGTACGAGAATCCACTCGGGCTGAACTTCACTGCCATGTGGGATCGCTTTGAGGAAGGACTGGCAGAGGCGATGGACGCGGTGCCGGGCGTTCGTGTTGCTGTCGAGCCAAAGCCTTACGAACCACGCGGCGTCAACATCTACCATAACACCGCCGACGGCATCCTGATGGCGCATGATGTGGAGGACCGGCTGCAGAACGACAGAAACCGGTTCTTGCTCGGGGAAGGACATAACCTTGTTTGTCTGAACCCTGAAGTGGGTCATGTGCTGATGGGATTCGAGGACCTCGCCTACACGTTCGCCCGGATCCTGCGGGAGGGGCGTCTCGCCCACACCCACTGGAACAGCCAGCCGTTCGGGAACTACGACCAGGACCTCAATGTCGGCGTCATCTCACCGGAGCAGGCAGAGGCCGCGCTCTATGTGCTCAAGATGCACGGCTACCAGGGATTCTTTGGTATCGACATCAACCCGGAGCGAATGTCAGTGCAGCAGGCCATCAGAAACAATATCGACGCTCTGCGAGCGATGAATGACCGCGTCAACTCGCTGGATCACGAGAAAGTGCTCTTCTGCACGGAAAATCCGGACAAAGCCCGCGGCTATCTCGAAGCGATGCTCATTCGCTCCCGCGCTCTGCCAACGACGCAGTTGCCAGAAATGCCACCGCTGGGGTAGGACGCGCGGCTGCGCCAAAACCCGAAACCCATGCAGTTACCCGCTGAGGAGCGTTTATGGAATCCAACCCAACTATCGTGTTTCCCGAACCCCGAAAAGTGGTCATCGAGGAGCGCCCCGTCCCCGCGCCGGGGCCGGATGCTCTGCTCGTCCAAACCCGCAGGACATTGATCAGCACAGGGACAGAACTCACGATCCTGAGCGGCGACTATCCGGAGAACTCCATCTGGCACCACTCTGCCAGGTACCCTTTTCTGCCGGGCTATGACAACATCGGCGAAGTGGTCGACGTCGGACAGAACGTCGACAGGAAATGGCTGGGCACGAAGGTAGCGTCCTACGGGATCCATGCGAGGTATGCCACGCTGCCGGCGGTAACAGCTCGTCCCATCCACGTGAATATTGCTGACGACCATGCCGCTTTCTTTACCATCGCTGAGATCGTCATGAACGGCATTCGGAGAGGCCAGGTTACCTGGGGAGAAACGGTCGCCGTCTTCGGTCTGGGTCTTCTCGGGCAGTTGGCTGTTCAGTTCTGCCGACTGTGCGGCGCGAGATCAATCGTCGCGGTCGATCTCGCCGACTGGAGACTCCTGCGCCTGTCCGATCGCCCCTCCGTTGTTCCCGTCAATGCGTCCACGGAGGATGTCGGAGAGATCACGCGATCCGCCACTCATGGACGCATGGCGGACGTTGCCTTTGAAATCACCGGCGACCCTTCCACGATCCCGAACCAGGTGCGTGTTCTGCGGAAGCAGGGACGGTTCGTTATTCTCAGCAGTCCGCGGGGGCCCTGTCTGTTCGACTTCCACGACCTGTGCAATTCCCCGAGCTATACAATTATCGGGGCACACAACTCGTCCCACCCCCAGGCGGAGACCCTGAACAACCCTTGGACCAACCACCGGCATGCCGAGTTGTTCTTTGATCTGGTTGCCGATGGTCGATTGGATGTTGGGCGGTTGATCAGCCATCGTCTCCCCTACTCCGACGCCCCCGCGATGTACGGACAACTTCTCGAAGATCGGTCAAAAGTGATGGGCGTGCTGCTGGCGTGGTAGACCTTCTTCCGTGCGTTCGGCGCACCCGGCGGGAAAATGCAGTGGTGGAAGACCGAACGGAACTGGACGCCTCCATCCATCGAGAGGAACTTCCCATACTTCCTACGTCTGGCCATTCCCAGCGTGGCGATCTCGCACCTGCGCGACGAAAGCGCGCAGTTTGGCCTCCCTGGGATCGTCGATGAATCCATCGTAAGCCAAGTGCAGGAACGGAATGTTTCCCCAGCGCGTCCGCACATCGCGAGAAAGCGAGTCCACGATTGTCCCGGGCATGCAGTTGAAGGGGGTGGCGCTAATGATGCCCCCCAGACCCCGTGCCGCGAAGTCATCCGATTTGCCGAGACTGCAGATGGCTTCTCCGGCGAAACTGGGGTGCAGATACCGGGAACCGCGACGCAGCAGTTCGCCTCCCGAAATCTCATCACAGGCCGTCACGCACGCCCGGGCGGCATGAAACAGGCGGCGCTCGTCACGCGTCTGCAGCAGTCCCACCACCTCACGAATTGCGAGCCGCTTTAGTTTGCCGAGTGTCCTCTTCTCCTTCCAGTGCTCTCGCTCCAACCAGATATTGAGGTGCATCAGATAGGAGAGATATTCAGTGACCGGCGCGAGCCACACCTCCCCCCCGAGGGCTTCGACTTGTCGAACGAGTCCTCGATTGGTGCCATCGTGGTGCCGCACATAGTACTCTCCTACGATACCGATGACAGGCCGTTCGTCTTGGTCCTTTGCGGTTACGGCCGCAAATGCCGAGGCAGCCTCGGCAAGGAGGGGCTCAAGCCCTTTCAGATGATGTCCAACAAGAAATCCACCGATCCCGCGCGAAGACGACAAGAAGTGACTCAGCGATCCCTCGATGTGGTCACACACGCGTTGAAGGTATTCATGGAATACACGGTCGGCGTCACCGGCGTGCCGCTCCCGGGGACGGGTTCGCAGCAGCATCTTCTCCAGCATGTCGTGAGCGATGCCCCCATCCGTGGATGCGATAACGAACGGGAACCCCAGACCTCCTTCCGCCCAAATGTCCCGATCGGAGAGGGTCACGATGGGAACGTCCTCCAGCCCCATCTTATCCAGCATTCTCCGTTGGAGCATGTGATACATCCCAAAACGACAGGGACCTTCGCCCTTGCCACAGAGGAAGGCTTCCTTGTCCGGGGCAAAGGTTGTCGCATGCACACGATCCAGAATGTCCTGTCCTGTAACGAGTGCGGGAACGCAAACGTCTTCAGGTATCACTCGCCGCGCCAATGCGAGACCCTCGTCCCTGGAACGTGGAAGCAATCGCGCGTTCACACCAAACGCCCGCAACGAAGCGGCCAGGATGTCGGCTCCACCACAGAGCCGATGAATCCAGACGGTACGGTTGCCAAGTTGCTGTATTGGTGTGTCGCTGCTGCGTACCGCACGGTCATGCGTGCCCGTGCGGGCTTGCCGGGGTGCCGCCGTATCGGCAAAGGCCTCAATGCGGGTGACAACTCCTGCGTCCGCCGTGTGCTCATCCATCTGGATGCTGAGATAAGGCTCGCACAGTTCGTCTTTGAGAAACTGGTTGCCAAAGGAATCTGGACCGCAGCCAAAGTAGGTGAGCACAGCGCCACGGAAGCGGGCATCGCGACGAATCAGGCGCGCCGCGGCTATCTCCCGTTGCAGTTGTCGCGAGTAGAGATGTCCCCAGGAGTCGGAGATATCTTCTTCGTCCAGCGGGAGAAAATCCATCGGCAAGGCGAGGTTCCCCATGTTCTGAATTTTCCTGCCCAAGTTCATGTTCACGCCCGCATCGTGCAGAGTGTATGGCCTGCCTATCACCACGAAGACCTGACAATCGGGGGAGAGAGACTCCAGCACCTCCGCACCTCGGCGCTGAACGCTGTGACGGAAACGCTCCAGCGACTTGTCAGCCTCCCGCATGGCGCGTTCGAGGTCATCCGTCCCACGACCGGCATGTCGCAGCAGGGGCTGGAACTCACGGATGAAGTGCTCCACTCCACGGGACAAGCGCAATCGCGGAGCTATGACGGCGACTCCCCGCTCGTTGAGTCGCAAGGCGGAGCGCAACAAGTCCGGGCTTGCCTGCGCGTACGGGCAGCTCTGGCTTCGCTTCAGAGAGGGGTTAGGCTGTTCCGTTTCGAGAATGCTCGGCAGGAAGAGGGTCTCAATCCCCTGCTCCAGCAACCAGGCAACGTGACCATGTGCCACCTTCACAGGAAAGCACGGCTCCGAAGTGACCGCATCAACTCCCATCTGAATAATCTGCTTGTTGGTCGGGGGGGAAACCACGACCCGATACCCCAGTTCTGTCAGCAGAGCGTTGAAATACGGGAAATAATCATGGAGCAAGAAAATCCTGGGCACTCCGATTATCGGGGCGCCCGGCGTTGGTCGGCGCCGGGTGGATTCGGTAAGGAGGGTCTCTCGTTCTGCGAATAAGTCCGGTAGTTGGGTATTACTCTCCTCTTTGTGAACCCCGCTATAACGCTCGCAGCGATCGTTGTAGAAGTAACGATCTCCACCCCCAAGCTGAAAGACGTTCACATCACAATGGTTGGCGCAGTGTTTGCACTCAAAGGAGGACATCTCATAGTCTTCCCGAGCAACCCGCCCAAACCCACGGAACCGGCTTGTCGCAGGCGCTTCGCGGTAGGCGAGAACTGCCGCGCCCACCGCACCGGTGAGATGAGGATGCGGCGGGACAACGATCTTCTTCTTCAGGATGCTCTCCAACGCGGCAACCATTCCCTTGTTGAAGGCCACCGCTCCCTGAAAACAGATGCGCTCACCTATCTCACGGCTCCCGACGTTCTTGTGGAGATAGTTGTGGATGGCCGCGAGACAGACGCCGGCACAAAGATCTTCGGACGCAACGTTGTTCTGTTGATAATGGGACATGGCGGACTCCGAAAACACCGCGCACTGCCAGTCGAGGTCAGGTGGCCTCGTTCCTTTGAGGGAGTAATCACCAAAGTCTTCGATGGAAACCCCCAGCCGGTGGGCTTGCTTCTCGAGGAACGCCCCGCATCCCGCCGCACATGCGCGGTTCATCTCGAAATCGACAATCACGCCTTCGGCAAGAGCGATGTATTTTGAGTCCTGCCCGCCAATCTCAAACACGGTTTCCACATCGGGCACGAAAGCGACCGCCCCGGTGGCCTGGGCAGTGATCTCGTTACGGACCACGTCGGCCCCGATGTAGTCCGCCGTCAGGTAGCGGCCCGATCCCGTCGTCCCTGCCACGATGCGGTCAATCTCAAATCCGTCCTCTTTCACCTGCGCCTGAATTTTCCCAAGCGTGTCCCGCACCGCGGCCAGCGGGTCCCCATCCGTCCGGCGGTAGTGGGAAGTGAGCAGCCGAACCTCGTCTCCTTCGACCGTCACCAGCGCTGCCTTCGTGCTGACGGACCCGATATCCACTCCCAGCGCGGCGGTCTTGATGCGAGTTACCGCCGGGCGCCCATCATTGCCACGACGGTCGCCATTTTCAGACAATATTACTGACAGGTCGAGACTCAGCGGAAACGCCTGGGCGTACACCAAAGGTTCAGAGATTTTTTCGGTCAGCAAGCGTTCAGCCGTGTCGAGGTCGATGGACGAGGATGCCCGCAGCGCCGCGCCGATGGCGCCCATCAGAATAGGGCGCTCAGGGATTACCAATTCGTCATCCGCCAGCCCAAACTCCTGAGCGAGGTACTTGGTGATGGCCACGTTCGTGGCAACTCCTCCAACAAATGCTACGGGAGGACGGATTTCCCGCCCGCGGGCAATGCAACACCGGAAGTTGCGGCACAGCGCGCGGTGGACACCCGCCGCAATCCGTTCACGTGACGTTCCCTTCTGGTAGAGATGGACGATATCCGATTCTGTAAAGACGCCGCACCGACCAGACAGATACGCCGGATTCTCTGTTTCGAACGAAACACGGGCAAATTCCTCGAGCGAAGAAAAGTTGAGGCGACGCACCACGTGGTCAATAAATGACCCGCTGCCCGCGGCGCACTTGCTGGCCATGCTCACGTCATCCAGAAGAGGCTGGGATGAGTCGCCATTGTGCGACAACAGCAACAGCTTCTGCGACTGCTTGCCCATCTCAATAACCGTTCGCACATCGGGACAGAAGCGATTGATACCGGCCATCAGGGAGGAAATATCATCAATGGAGGAAATGTGAAGAACGCTCTCCACCGCCGCCGCGCCGGACCCGGTGACTCCCAGCAGCGCCTGACCAGAGCCTGTCTTCTCCCGCACCTCTCCGAAGAGATCTCGCACGCGCTCCATTGGGCGCGCCTTCAGCTCGACATCAGCAAGCTCAACAATGGCGCCGTCTGGGTCGAGCAATACTGCCTTCAGGTATCCGGAGCCAATGTCCAGCCCGAAGCGCACCGATTCTGTGCTGTTCTTCATGGACGTCACCAGCGAATTGGCGAATTGGCGTATTGGCGTATTAGCGAATTAGTCTCCCCACGCATCGGGGATAGCCCGACTGCCTGCGCCTCATCCCAGCGCGGCAGTCTTTCGTGCGGAATGCTGTGGTAGTTTACAGGACGGGGCAGGGCGTGTCAATCTATTAGAGTGCGGGGACGAGACCCCTTGCATTTGCCCGTTCCGCAAATGCCGGGAGCCGAGTCGCCGACACGCCAAGCACAACATTTCTGATGGTACGGAAAGGAGTTACGCATGAGTGTTCTGGTCACACAGGAGGCGCCCGATTTCACGGCGGCGGCGGTGATGCCCGATGGCACGATCAAAGGGGACTTCAAGCTGTCCGACTTGCGGGGCAAGCACGTAGTGTTGTTTTTCTGGCCGCTGGACTTCACTTTCGTTTGCCCGACGGAAATCATCGCCCACGACAAACGCCTTGAAGCATTCAAGGAGCGCGGTGTAGAAGTAGTCGGTGTTTCCATCGACTCGCAGTTCACGCACTTCGCCTGGAAAGGCACACCCGTCAACAAGGGCGGAATTGGCGACGTGCAATTCCCGATGGTCGCGGACGTCAACCACAGCATCACGCAAGCCTACGGCGTGGAACATCCGAACGGCGTTGCGCTTCGGGCGTCCTTTCTCATCGACAAGGACGGCATCGTCCAGCATCAGGTGGTCAACAACCTCCCGTTGGGCCGCAACGTGGACGAAATGCTTCGGTTGGTGGACGCTCTGCAGTTCACGGAGGAACATGGCGAAGTCTGCCCCGCCGGTTGGCAGAAGGGACAGGACGGCATGAAGGCAGACGCCGACGGCGTTGCCCGCTACCTTTCTTCCCACGCAGAAGAGTTATAGGCAGCAACCAATAGCCAACCTCCCCTTCAACGCCCCATCCGGACCCTTCGGATGAGGCGTTGTCGCGTATCTGGGTTGGTCACTCAATCACCACCTCCGCAAGGCGACTCACATCGTGGAACCCCGGCGAGAACGTCGGAACCCAGGCGAGACGGTCCAACCCACTGGGGGCGCCACGGTAGAAATTGCAGTAGAGCTTCGCTCCCGACTTCAGACCACCGGGAACCAACTTCGCAAAGGGCAGGGCAACGCAAACGGTCCACTGGTTGTGGTCGGAGGTGTCGGAGATCACGCGGAGTCCGTTCTCCCAGGCTGTAACCGTTCAGATAGTGCAACTGCTCAGCCAAGCCGATGACACCGGATACGGATGCCGCGGATCGCGCGGATGAACGTCGCCCGCTGCGGGCGCAGCCGCTGCGGGCGCGTTGATCGTCAGGGTGCATCCGCGATTTTTCGCAAATTGCCTATGCACTTAGCTCCGAAAAAGGCCCTCTGAAATCCCACCGAACTCACTTCGGTGGATTATTCGGTTCGCACTACTGCGACACGCCGAGAAAACCTCCAATTCCCCCGGACTTCCCGTCACGCCGGAATGTGCCGACTCGTCGAGCATCCCGGCGTGACGGGAAATCCGGGGGGATTCTTCTTGTCGCCTCGCGCTGGTAGCGCAAACCCAAACTTCCCCCGAAATAAATTCGGGGGGATTCGGAGTCAAGTGCACAAACAAGCATCCGCAAAATCAGCGTTCATCTGCGCCCTGCCCGTCCTCCGGCTGAGCAGTTGCCAGATAGTATACTCTCTCGCTTCCATGCACACAGGGTTGGATAGAATGGTCACACGCTGAAAGGACACGCCCCGTTCGCAGGGGATATGTATCCCCGGCGAGAACCTTTCCCGAGACATGAGTCCGACATGCCAAACCGCAGAGTCCCCCGGCGTTTTGGGACTCATGTCCCAACTGAACGGTTACTGCCCCCCACGCGAACGTCCCGACCCAGGCTTCCGCGGACGAGAAGGCGCACTCGGAGGATCGGAAGTGGAGGTTTGGAAGAGTTTCGCGAAGTCTGTCCCAACCGCTCCCGCAGCTCGGCCGCTTCCGCTCGCAGGGATTGAACTTCCGCTTCTAAAGCTTGCACCCGCTGCCACAGCATGACCACCACGACCTGAACCGACCGCGGCGTCCGCACCCAATCCTCCACCGAAATTGCAAGACCCGCAGGCGACTCGATGGAACCTCCCCCCTCAGCCGAAGGCTCTCGGCTTCCAGTCGGAGAAGAAATATCTGTGACTCGATCTGCCATGTTGCCTCAACGAAAACTGCGATGATTGCTCTGATTACCGAACCCTACTATAACCTCCTCACTCCCACTTTCCAAATCCCCATCGATCCCCAAAAAAATCCGCCCCACATATCGCCTTGCCCCCTCCGCACGGTTCTGCTACACTAAGCCGTTCAATGAACGGTTACGAAGATATTGTGTCGCGCAAACTTTTGCGTTATAATGCGACGCAAAACTCACCAGTCGCGCCGTTCACGCAGACTGAGTAGTTAACTCAACAGGAGGTTTGTGTCATGCAACTTGTTCGTCGTCGGTTCTTTGGATTGTCTGCTATTGCTGCTGTGGGGTTGGTGGTCGTTGGCTTCAGCCTTCACCGGTGCAGGCAGTCGGCATCTCGACCCGTAAGTGACTCGCAGCCAAGCCGCGCAACTGCCCCGACCGTCTCGGGGTCTTCGACCAGCGCGGTTGGCCCCGAACTCGCAGAGTTCGCCGCCAACGTCCATCCTGGTGCAGCCAGTAGGGACGCTGCGTTCTCTCTGTTTCCGTCCCCGTTGGTTCAGAAGTCTACTCCTGTTGCCGCGGACGCGGCGACAAGATCGCGTGTCTCTGCACAGTACGGCAAGCTCCCCCTGCAATTCGAAGCCAACAAAGGTCAGACCGACAAGCGCGTGAAGTTCACCTCCCGCGGTCGCGGGTACACGATGTTCCTCACCGACAAAGCTGAGGCGGTGTTGTGTCTCAACTCACCGAAGAAAGGTGTAGCGCGGAGTCCCCGATCCCTCGGGGGTCCCCGCTCAATTTCGTCATCCCAACTAACCGGAAAACGAAAGGCGGGAAGGACGGAGACATTCCCCTACAACCGGAAAACGAAAGGCGGGAAGGACGGAAACATTCCCCTACAACCGCCGTCCGTCGTGCGGATGAAACTGGTCAACGCCAATCCCACCCCCACGGTCACCGGCGGCGAGGAACTTCCCGGCAAGGTTAACTATTTCCTCGGCAACGACCCGAAGAAGTGGCGCACCAATGTGTCCACCTGCGAGAAGGTCGAGTATGCATCCGTGTATCCCGGCGTTGACCTCGTTTACTACGGCAACCAGGGCGGGAAATTGGAGCACGACTTCATCGTCGCCCCCGGCGCCGACCCGAAACAGATTGCTTTCTCCCTCAACGCTTGTAGTAAGGATTTCAATCCTTCTCAACCCGCGCTTGGGAAGGAAGGAATGAATTCCTCACTACAAGCCCCGCAGATCAACTCCTCCGGCGACCTGGTGATTCACACCGATGCCGGCGACGTCGAATTCCACAAGCCCGTCGCCTATCAGGACACCCCCGCAGGCCGCAAGGAAATCCCCGCCCGCTACGCCCTGCTCCCTCTCCCTCAGGGAGAGGGCCGGGGTGAGGGTGTGCGCTTCGTCGTCGCCGACTACGACGAATCCTTCCCCCTCATCATCGACCCCGTCCTCTCCTACTCCACCTACCTCGGCGGCAACAACTTGGAGTACGGCAACGGCATTGCGGTGGACGGTTCCGGCAACGCCTACGTGACTGGCGAGACCTACTCCACCAACTTCCCGACGGCGAATCCGCTGCAAGGCGCGTATG
>Ga0210051_1004235_pt1 | contig 14054 bp, 9 predicted proteins | sample CryGey092014_all_FD_185464 | JGI IMG/M metagenome (GOLD analysis project Ga0210051, IMG submission 185464) | Groundwater microbial communities from aquifer - Crystal Geyser CG23_combo_of_CG06-09_8/20/14_all (SPAdes) (version 2) | ecosystem: Environmental > Aquatic > Deep subsurface > Groundwater ...
CGGCTGAATTTTTCCACTTCGGCTTGGTTGATGACAGTGACGGTGTCACAGAGAATTTTGAAGTTGCCGTCTTTGTCGGAGATTTTTCCACTAACGAGCACGACCTTGTCTTCTTCCCAAATGGCGCCAGTGGCATCGAGCACTTTGGGGAAAACTAAAATTTCCATCGCAGCGTCAGTGTCTTCGATGGTCACAAAGAGCATGGTTTTTTGCGTTTTTAAATAAATTTTGTGAATTTTGCTCAGGACGCCGCCGACATTGATGTTTTGTCCGACATGGGAAGAGCTGATATCTTTAATCGGTACGCCCATCTGATTAAAATAGTCCTTGTATTCGCGGGCGGGATGATCGCTGATGTAGAGTCCCATGAGCTCTTTCTCCCAGCTCAAGCGTTGTTTTTTGGTGGCCGGTTCGCATTCCAACATCGTAATTTCCGGTAAGGCGATTTCTGAAGCGCCGAAAAGACTGCCTTGTTGCGAGTTTTGATTTTTCTGAAAAGTTTTAGAATGGGAAATAATATTTTCAATGGAAGCGACGATTTGATTTCGCTCACCCAATCCTTCCAGCGCGCCAACTTTTGCCAAAGCTTCAATGGATTTTTTATTTAAATCTTTGTTTTGCACTCTTTCCACAAAATTAGTCAAGCTTTTGAATTTGCCATTCTTTTTTCTTTCTTCTACGATTTCATGCGCAATATTGTGACCGACATTTTTGATGGCATTGAGTCCAAATCTAATCCTGGATTTCTTGGTTTCTGGATCAACGATAACGGCAAATTCTTCAAAACTTTCGTTGATGTGTGGCGCCATAACTTCAATGCCCATATCGCGGCATTCGGATACTTCAATGGCTACCCGGTCAATTTTATCTTGGTCAGAGGTAAGAAGAGCGGCCATGAAGGGTGCTGGGAAATGGGCTTTCAAATAGGCGGTTTGATAGCCGATGAGGCCATAGCAGGCGGCGTGGCTGCGGTTGAAGCCATATCCGGCAAAGGGTTCGATATATTCAAAAACTTTTTCACCAATTTTTCGATCCACGCCCTGAGTGACACAACCCTCAATGAATTTTATTTTTTGTTCTTGGATCAACGCAAAAATTTTCTTGCCCATAGCTTTACGCAAAACATCGGCTTCACCCATGGAAAATCCAGCCAGGTTGCGGGCGATTTGCATAACCTGTTCTTGATAGACGGCCACTCCATAGGTTTTGTTGAGAATCGGTTCCAAATTAGGATGCAGATATGACATCTTTTTTAGGCCGTGTTTTCGGGCAATGAAATCGGGAATCCAGTCCATTGGTCCTGGTCGATAGAGTGCCACCATCGCGATGATATCTTCCAGCTTGGTGGGTTTTAAAAGTTTCAAATATCTTTTCATACCGGAACTTTCCAATTGGAAGACGCCGGTAGTTTCCGCTCGTTGCAAAAGTTCGAAAGCCTTGGCATCATCTAGTGGAATTGTGTCAATATTAACTTCAAGACCTTCTAATTTTTTGACAATGCGCAAAGTGTTTTGAATGATGGTGAGATTTTTTAGTCCCAAGAAGTCCATTTTGAGCAATCCGATTTTTTCTACAAAACTGGATTTAGTGGAAGATGAATATTGGGTTACGGTTCCGCCATTCTCACCGCCCTTGATGATGTTTTGCAAAGGTGTGTATTCAGTGACAGGCTCCTTTGTAATCACCACCCCGCAAGCATGCATCGAAGCATGGCGAATCACGCCTTCCAAGCGTTTGGCGCTGTCGATTAATTTTTTCGCGCTGGGATCTATGCCGTAGAAATCCTTAAATTCTTTGGATTCTTCCAGAGCTTCTTCGATGGTGGAAAATTGCGGAATGAGTTTGGCAGCTTTGTCGCAAAAATCATAGGGGATGCCTAGTGCACGGCCGGCATCGCGCACTGCGGCGCGAGCCGCCATCGTTCCAAAGGTGATGATTTGCGCTACATGGTCATTGCCATATTTTCTTCGTACATATTGCAAAACATCATCACGACGGTCATCGGCAAAGTCCATGTCAACATCGGGCATAGAGACTCGCTCGGGATTTAAAAATCTTTCAAAGAGCAAATCATATTTAATTGGATCGATGTTGGTGATGCCGACCAAATAGGAAACGAAGCTGCCGGCGGCGCTGCCACGGCCCGGACCAACGACAATGCCTTTATTTTTCGCCCAATTGACGAAATCTTGTACGATTAAAAAGTAGGAGGCGTAGCCGGTTTTTTCAATAACCCCCATTTCATAATCCATTCTTTCGCGATGTTCTTTGGTAATATCCAGACCAAATCTTTTCACGAGTCCGTCTTCGCACAATTTTTCCAGATAGGTTTGCGCGGTGAATCCGACGGGAAAGTCAAAATGCGGGAGTTGGGTTTCGCCAAGCTTGATTTCCAAATTGCATTTGTCTACTATTTCTTGGGTGTTGGCGATCGCTTCGGGAATATACGCAAAATGCTCAGCCATTTCTTCCGGACTTTTCAAATACAATTCAAAATCCATCAAGTTCATGCGATCTTTTTCATCGACCTTGCGGTTAGTTTGGATGCAAAGCAAAATATCCTGGATTTCGGCATCTTCTTTTTTGATATAGTGGATGTCATTGGTAGCCACGAGCTTGATGCCGAGCTTTTTCCCCAACGCAATGAGTCCCTGGTTGGCCACTTCTTGATTGGCATATTTAGGGTGATGTTGAATTTCGAAATAGAAATCACCGGCGCCAAAAATATCTTGATATTCTAAAGCTAGCTCTTCTGCTTTGGCCAAATCGCCCATGATGATGTGGGCGGGCACTTCGCCTTGCGCGCACGCTGACAAGCCAATGAGGCCTTCGGAATATTGGCGCAAAGTTTTCCGATCGATTCTGGGTTTGTAATAAAAACCTTCCAGATGAGCGATGGTGATGAGGCGCATCAAATTTTTGTAGCCCGCTTCGTTTTTAGCCAGCACAATCAGATGAAATCTCTTTTTGTCTTCAGCGGTCGGATTTTTGCTATGCAAATCATTGGCAGTTATATAAAATTCACAACCGATGATGGGTTTGATGCCGCGTTCTTTGGCTTTGATATAAAATTCAATGGCGCCATACAAAACACCATGATCGGTGATGGCCAGCGAATCCATGCCCAACTCTTTGGCTTGATCAAGAATCTTGTCGACCTTGGCCAAGCCGTCGAGCAAGCTGTAATGAGTGTGGACATGTAAATGCGTAAATTTTGGTGTAATTGTTTCAGACATGATATAATTTTAAATTTTAAGTTTTAAATTTTAAATCAATTTTTAATTTCTAAATTTTAAAAATTTAATCATTTGGATTTCATTTAAAATTTAGAATTTATAATTTAAAATTAAAAAAACCTTAGCTTGAAAAGCAGGGTTTTCCATTAAATAAATATACAATTTTTCTCTTAAATTTAAACATTATTTTATTCTATCTTCATAGCCCGGATTGCTCACTGGGTTTTGCAAGGTAGATTGTTATGTGTCTTTAGTATAGCATACCTGATTAATTTGTGAATATTATTATAACGCTTGACTTTTACATTTAAAAAATGCTAGGATACAGGCAAGTTTTCGTTGTTGTTTGTCAAGTTAATAGCAGTTGCCATCGTGGCATTTCCAGAAAAATATAATTAAGAGGGAGAGGACTTATGTCTCAAAACATAGCAGAGATTTTGAGGGACTGTAAATCGGTGGTTCAGGGTGATCATATTGTCTACAAGCTCGGTACGCATGGTACGGAATATATTGACAAGGAGCAGTTTGCAAAACTCGGAGCCCAAAGATTAGCCGCAGTTTTGCGCCTTTCAGCTGGTTGCGCTATCAAGAATGGACTTGAGGCTGGTGGTAGGGAAATGATTGGTATAATTGGACCGGCCTATGGGGCGATTCCATATGCGCTGACAGTTGCAGAATCTCTTGAGGGTCATTTTGGAACACCATTATTCTTTCCAGCAAGAACCGAGTTGGTTATGGATGCGACTGGGAAGAAGATTCATGTCATTCCGGAAAAACTTTTGGCTTTGTATGCCGAAAAAAGATTTATTGGCATAGAGGACATAGTTAATAACGGAACAACTCTCCGCGAGCTCAGGGATCTTTTATTAACAATTGGTTCTGAAATGTTTGCGGCTATCTCAGCCGCTGACCGTGGAGGTCAAACTGCCGAATCTCTCGGCATTAAACAGTATTTTCCCGGACTTCGGATTGATATGGATCAAGTCGATCTGCGGAAAGCTGTGTGTCCACAGTGTGTGATGGGCGTTCCGATTAATACCGTTTTAGGCAAGGGTGCGCGCTGGGTTAAAATGTTTGGTCAGCCACCCTATCCGCCAGGAATGGATTTTGCTGCTTTCTGGTCGGAATAAATTCATCATGAAATATGAAAGTCGCCATTGTGGCAAAACAATTACTAAAATTTCACTGAAAAGGAGATTATATCATGCATAAGTTTATATTGCCAGACGACAATAATTTCGTCCAATTGGCAAAGGTTCAGAGGGCCAGCAAAACATTATATTGTGCCGGGCTTGATCCCCATTCGTTTGGTAGTTTTTCAAAAAATGTTGAAATCTACAAGTTTGATAACGGTTGCGCAGAATCATATTCTTTTTACGAGAAGGCGGCGGACCTGGCTGGCGTCAGAAAAGGCCAGGTGCACCATTTTGCCGGTATGCTGTCGGCTGTTGAAATGTATCAATTCAACATAGTGGACATCCTCGTCAAGAAATGCAACGTGCGGGTCTTCAAACCGCAGTATAGTTTCTATGAGCAATTCGGCCCTGTTGGCAGTCTGATGTTACAGAGAATTAGGAACTACATCAGGAAACTGGAAGAAGAGCTCAATATCAGGCTCATATGTATTTTGGATTGTAAGCGTGGCGATATCGCTACGACGCAGTCCGGATATTTCACGGGTCTTATGGGCAACATGTCCGCCTGGGGCGTTAATTATACTCCTTACGACTTTGACATCATCAATGTCACACCTTGGATGGGTGGGGATGTTATGGTGCTTGGCGAAAAGGATAATCCGGGTACCGGACTTGAGCTGATGAGACAGGGAAAGGGTATTATTGGGGTCAACAAGACTTCCAACCCGTCCGGTCCTGATTATCAAGAGCTTTTGGTTCCAAGCAGGAACCTGACTGTCCAAATGTCTCATGTGCAAGACTCAGCCGTTTGGAGTCGCGAGTTTAACCTGGAAACAGATGGCCTTTCAATCATTGGCCTGGTGGTTGGATCCACGCATCCTTGCGATGGCAGTATCAGGCGGATGTTTCCTTCAACAACATTACTTGTACCTGGTTTCGGGGCGCAAGGCGGGAAGTTCAATCGGATAATGCTCGAACTTATCCGTGAAGGAAAGTGGAATGGCCAAGGCGCTATTTTTTCGTCTTCTCGCGGAACGCTCTATCCATTCTTGGAAAAACTTGGCGGCAGCGGAAAAAGGAAAAATCTCGAGGATGACCTTATCAAGGCCATTTCAATTTTCCGCAAGCAAGAGGAAGAAGCCTATAATGCGGCAGATGTGGTGGATGCGGGCATAATATATCCCTTCCATGAAACACTGATGGCTGCATAGAGCTTTTTATAACACAAACAATTAACCAGTCGCAAACAGGAGGTATGCGACTGGGTTTTTTATTTCCCAAAAAACTAAAAATCAGAGTATAATTTAGGTATGGTAAAAATAAATTCAACATTTGATTTAGAAAAACAACTTCTGGCTGAGGGCTATGCTTTTGTTATTGGTACTGATGAGGCGGGAAGAGGACCGTTGGCCGGACCAGTGATTGCCTGCGCAGCTATTGTCCGGAATGACAAATTTCAAATTTCATCCGCTGCGGCGGACAAATCAAATTCCAATGACCAAACCTGCCTGCCGGTAGGCAAGGTTTCAAATGACAAAACTTGGGATTTGGTGCGGGACTCTAAGATGTTAAGTGCAAAGCAAAGAGAAAAAGTGTTTGATTTTATTTTAGAAAATTTTTATGTTGGTATTGGTATTTGTGATCATAAAACGATTGACGAGATAAATATTTTAGAAGCGAGCTTTCTGGCGATGAAAAAAGCGGTGACGGATTTGAAAACAAAATTTCGTCACGAATTGCCAAACTTTGATAATAATATAATTCTGGTGGACGGTAATAAAAAAATTCCTAATTTGTCGCTCTATCAAAAAGCGGTGATTGGTGGTGATCGCATTGTAAAATCAATTTCAGCGGCTTCGATAATCGCTAAAGTTACGCGAGATCGAATGATGCTGGAAATGCATGAAAAGTATCCGCAATATGGCTTTGATAAGCACAAGGGCTATGGCACCAAAATGCACATGGAAGCTTTGCAGCAATTTGGTCCCTGTGAAATTCACCGCCAAACTTTCGAGCCGATGCCCAGTCTTGCTAAAAAACATAAAAGATGATAATGTAGTTAATAGTAATAAAACTTAATCAGAATATAATTGTAAATTTATGTCAACACAAAAACAGAGACACACTAAAGGCCGCAGAGACCGAGCCAGAGCGGAGCTGAAACTTTCACCGAAAAATCTGGTGAAGTGCGCTAAATGCGGAGCGCAAATCAAACCGCACATCGTTTGTCCGAAATGCGGATTCTACAAAGGTAAAGAAGTTGTGGACACCATGAAAAAGGTTACTAAAAAAGCAGCAAAAAAGTAATTAATTTACAATTTTCAATTTACAAATTTTCATTGAATTTTCAATTACTAAATTTTAAAAAGTTTGATAATTGATCATTGAAAAATTATTGTGAATTGATTATTGGTTATTGAAAATTATGGCGAATCGCCATTTGGCTCGTTCAATTGCAATGCAGTCTCTCTATGAGTGGGATTTCAAGGGTAAGAAGGATGAAAACTTAGACGAGATTGTTAAAAAAAATATTGAAGAATTTGCTCCCGGGCTTGAGGATGATTTTTTCGTATATCATTTAGCAAAACAAACGCTGGCCAATCGCGACAAGATCGATCCTTTGATTGAAAAGTGTGCGCCGGAATGGCCCTTGGAACAGGTGACAGTGGTTGATCGAAACATATTGCGCTTGGGAATCTATGAACTTATTTTTGGCAACTATGAAGATGTGCCGCCCAAGGTGGCGATTAATGAAGCGATTGAACTAGCTAAGTCTTTTGGTGGCGAATCATCCGGCCGATTTGTGAATGGCGTGCTGGGCACAATCTATCGGGAATTGGGAGAGCCGATGAAGAATGATGAATCCAAGAAAGATAAAAAGTCAGATGAGAATGGTAAAAAGATAGAAGAGGTAGTGAGTGAGGCTGTATAATTATTTTTTTAAAATTCTAAATCCTAAATCCTAAATCCTAAATAAATCCAAAATCCAAATTTTCAAATGTTTAAATATTTGAATTTTGGGAATTGAAATTTATTTAGAATTTAGTGCTTTGAGTTTAGAATTTCCAATTTTGTGGTTGAAAAACTAGCGGAAAAAATCGGAGTAAAATTTAATAATCTGGATCTTTTGCAACAGGCGATGACTCATCGTTCGTATTTGAATGAGCACAAGGATTATAAACTAAAGCATAATGAGCGGTTGGAATTTTTGGGCGACGCTGTTTTGGAATTGGTTATCACGGAATTTTTGTATAATAACTATCCCAATCCGGAAGGTGATTTGACGAATTGGCGTGCATCTCTCGTAAATGGTGAAATGCTAGCCAAGATTTCAAGCAAGATCGGGGCGGAAGAATTTTTGATGATGAGCCGCGGAGAATCCAAAGACACCGGCAAGGCGCGGCAATATCTGCTGGCCAATGCTTTTGAGGCAATTATCGGTGCCATTTATTTAGATCAGAAAGAGGTTGGTTATAATGCGGCCAAAGAATTTATATTGAAAAATGTCGTGGTTGAATTGCCGGCAATTATTGAAAATAAGTCCTATATGGATCCCAAGAGCCGTTTTCAAGAAGAGGCGCAAGAAAGAGTTAGTGTCACACCGTCATATAAAGTCATGCAGGAAAGCGGACCGGATCACGCTAGAGAATTTGTAGTGGGTGTTTATTTGGGAGAAGAATTGGTAGCTGAAGGCAAGGGTCTGTCAAAACAGGAGGCGCAAAGAAATGCGGCCGCAGCAGGACTGCTGACCAAAGGCTGGTAGGAAAGATTTGAATTGAAATTTAAAAATACGGCGCAATTCGCATCGTATTTTTGTTTTGTAAAAAAGTCATTTTTATGTTAAATTAAAAGCAGTGCAAAACATGCATAATAAAATTTAAAATAAAAAAATATGACGCAATATAATTCCAATTCGCTGAATAGTTTTGTGGATGATTTGATTAAAAATAAAAATTTAGGCGAGCTGGATTTTGAAGTCGTGCAACAGATTAAAGCTGATTTGCTGGATCGGATTGAGGACAGAATCAATGCCACTATTTTGGCCAATATGCCACCGGAAAAATTAGAATACTTTGAAAAATTGCTGGATCAGTCCACGGCCGAAGAAATTCAAGCTTTTTGCCAGAGAAATATTATGGATTTGGATCAGATTTTGGCGAAAGAGTTGGTTGCTTTTCGAGAAACATATTTAAATTCTTAATTGCGGATAAATGGAAAATTTTAGTCCGGCAGCGAAGCAGGAAAAAAAGAAAATTGTTATTGTAGATACCTCGGAAGGTATGGAGAATGAAGTTCGGGATGTCGCTGATGCTAATTTAACTGCATTCAAAAGTGAGCTTAGAGGCCCCAGGGGCTTTTTGAAAAAAATTTGGAACTATGGTCTGGCCGAAGAATATTATCGGCAAAAAGAAATTGCCAAAGTCAGAAAAAAAGTTTTGAAAAGTGACAATATTTATGCTGGTGAAGATGATGACCGGTTTGCGCATGTCCAAACAATGGGTGCGATTGTAGAGAGTTTTTCCGCTGAATACGAAGAATTTCTGAACAAAAAAGATACGGGCGCAAAAAAAGAAATGCTGGGTGAAAGTTTGGCGGAAAAAGAAGTTAAGTTGCAAATCAAGGGGCTTATTAAAGATTATGTTGTTGGTACATTGGACGAGGCGAATTTCATGGAAGAAAAAAACCGTATTTTTTCAGCACTTAAAGGTGCCAGAAAAGATGTTGTTGATAAGGGCTCTATGTTTGCGGACAATTTTTTGGAAATTGCTGACAATATCAAAAAATCAGTGGAGCATGGACAGAAAATGGAAGAACTAGATTTAGATTTTGATTTTGTCATTGGCAAAGCCAAGATGGGTGCGCGCACTGAAGCGCAATTTAATAATATTGATCGTTTGACTGAAAAAATTGCATCTTCTAAAATAGGCGGTTTTGTGAATGAAGCTACCATCGCTTCGGCAGTGGCCATTACATATTCTTTGGGGACTTTTGTTTCCAAAAGAATGATGAATAATAAGATATTGGCTTGGGGTTCTTTTGGAGCCACAGCTGGTTTGGCGACTATTTTTTCTGGTATGCGGGAAAGTCGCCGATTGGAAGAAGATAGAAGGCATCATGCGCGAGAAATGGCGAAAGGTAAAAAATTTGATCCCAATAAATCCCCTCGCCGCAAAGAAATGGAAGAATTCCGCCAAGAAACACGCAAAGCCAATGGACTAACTGATTCATTGGAAAGCGGTTTGTATAATTTCAAGGAGGGCAAAAAAGAAACTAAGCAGCTTACCCAAGAAGAATTTAATAAGACCCTGGCTAATTTAGCGGAAATTGAATCGCGGGTAAAAATTTCTGATCAACAGAAAATCGATTTGATCAGTTTTTCTGATAGTAAAAAAGTTGACATAGAAAGATTACGCATGGACATCGCTCGCGCGCAGGCGAAAATAGAATTGCGAAAAATTATTGAAACCAATCCGGAATTTTTAGCTGGCGGAAAAAGTTTTGATGAGCTTTTGCAATCCGTGCAAGAAACTAGAATGAAACAGTTGATTGAAGGCGACGGTGGCATTGAAAAAAAGAATGTGTCATTTAAAAAAATGAAACACAAGAAGGTAGCGAAGTCTATGATTAAAGGTTTGGCAATCGGCTTGACGATTGGTGCGGCCGCACAAGAAATCGGAGCGGTTTTCAAAGGAGATCAAGAAGGATTGATGGATGTCCGATCGGTCTTTGGCGCTAATGGCGCTTCGCCGGCTGAGGCGCAACACTACACTGTCTTGGAATATCTTCGACGCTTGGCAACAAATGATTTTCCCAAAGCTGATGAACTGGGGGCGATGCATGCGCTGGTAGTGGGCGGACATCACATCAGCATGCCGGAAGGCTCCAATCTTATTCCGAATCCGGATGGATCCTTTAGTTTGACACGCGGTTCAGAGACACTTCTGAATCACATCACTTTTGATCCAAACGGCGGTCTTTCTGCGGAATCGAGAAAGCTTCTGGAAAGCCATGGTATTGATGCGGTCAGTGGTGCTATCCCAGGAGGCGCATCGCACGGCCATAATTTGGCAACACAGGGCGTGCATCGTACATTGTGGTATGACAATGACACACCGAAACCGATTTTTGATAAAAATGAGTTGAAACTGCATTGGGGCGGCCATCAAGGCACGGGCGTGGATAGTCACGGCAATTATGTTTTTAATGTTAAGGACATGACGAATGATGGTTCATATCATGATAGAGTTTCTTTGTCAGTCCATGATGCAGCTGCTGGTGGCAAATTGAAAATGCTTTTTTCACTTTCGCAAGCCACGCAAAATCAAGCAGTGGAAGTGCCGATTGATGCTGCGGGCAATGTGTCTATTGATCCGCAAAGTGAATTGGGCAAAATGCTTTTTAAAACTACCAATGGACACGCAGAATTTTTAGGTAAATATGCTGAGGTGGCGGAAGTTGTTGGCAATAAGAATGGTATTGATCAAGTGAGAATTTTGGCGACGCATGTAGGTCATGGCATCGGAGCAGTTGAAGGTACTCCTCCGGTGACAATTTTTGTCGTGCCACCAGGCGAAGTGCCGGACTATATTGTTGACCCGCCACCATTCATTCCGGTTTTCGGCAGAAATCCATTGGAATCAACTGGCAAAGAGGGTGTTGGCGCAACGCCAGTGCGGCCGGAAAATATTTCTTCTGATCCAGGTGAACCCAGCAACGATAGTGAACCAGAAGATGAAACTGAAGCCGAAAAAAATAGATTCGCTGCAGAGGCGGCAGCTGCAGCTGCAGCCATGGGTGCTGCTGCCGGTTATAAAAAAGCAACTGAAAACAGTGCTGCTGCGGATAATGAGACTGAGAAGGAAGCATCACAAGAAAGCCATGAGCTATCTGAAGCTTTGAAAGACATAGGGATAACCGAAGATGAGTTTAAATGGATTTCTACAAATGGTAAGATTGGCAGAATTCAGAGTGCTGAATTTATGGAACTTATAAAAAGAGTATATAAGATTGAAAAACCAGTTGATGAAATTAATTCTGCTGACATAAAAAAGGCCTATCGTAAATTTGCAAAAGATTGGCATTCTGATTTGCCTGATGCGGCTTATTCGGAAAACATTAGGAATAACATATTTAATATCGGGAGCATTTTGCACAGAGAATATAATAAAAGAAAAAGAGACGCTGATTCAGCAGCAGCGCCAAGTTCTTCGATGGGAAATGAAAATAAAAAAGATCAAGATAATTCATCGGCGGCGTCAGGAGCAGCAGCGGAAAAAAATTCTGAAGCGAAAGAAAATCCAATAACTCGGGCGGCGGCTTGGCACACAGTGAATAAACTAGATAAATTTGAATCATTAAATGGTGCGACGCCGGAAGAGAGAGAGGAAAATTTTAAAAGATTAACCAGAGAATTATGGACAGACTTTACGGTACATGGTTTTGCAAGGCTTGATGCGGCAACTGGCAAATGGGAAGTGGAAAAAAGATCTGATTTGGACGGCAACAGCTGTTTGAAACTTATGGAACTAGCGGGCATGCAAGTGGATATGAACAAAGTAAACTTTGTACAGCCAGGCGGAACAGCTGATAGTGGAATTATTATGGATACTTCGGAAAAGCATGGCGTGATTGCTGACAAAGATGGTGAGCGGGTTATTTTTGATCATCATGGCAAAGAATCTGATCGAAGCACTTCGGCGACAAAATTTGTTTATGAAGCCTTGGTTGGTTTGGGACTTTTAGATGAAAAGCAACAGGCTTATTTGGGTAAATATGTTGAGTTTGTAACTAAATATGATAATCTTGATTTTGGATCTGAAGAAAAGGCTGTTTATGCGAATTATCATCAAAATTTGTATGGTCTGTCAGCTAAAATGAAAGTTGAGGATGTCTTGGCGCTTATCACGCAAGACGTTGATCCAAAAGCAAGTCTCCCATTGGGTTATTTAAAAAAGCACACCTATATTAATCCGAGCAACGGAAAAGAACAAACACTAGCTCAATTTTCAAAATTTTTCGGAGGACAAATGAGGTCGGGAGAAAAGGAAATCGCAAAATTGAGAAGTAAGGGTTTTGTTTTGGAAACCGGTGATCAGCGTTTCGGTAAGGTTTTGATTGATATTAAAAAGAGAAATGAGCATGGTGGTTGGTATAACAAAGTAAATGGGGATGGTCCTTCAAGACAATTGGCTGCTTTTGCAAAAGGCTATGGCGCATATGTTGTCTGGTCACCCGATGAAAAGAAATTTTATGTTTACACTAAAAAGGTAATGGATGAAGGTTCTATTCCAGGAGGATTTTCCCAAGGTAAAAATATGCGCAGACATATGTTGATTTCAGGTTCGATGAATACTGAACCAGTGAAACCGGAATTCTTGCAGGAAATTTTAAGTAAGTTGTCCGGCAAGGCCGATTTCAAGATTGAAGGTCGGTTAAAAAAGATAATAGACCTTGATGCCAGAGTCAGCGTGCTGATGGGTCTCTTTGATGACGGCAAATTAACGGAAGCTGATTTGCGAAAAACTGCAGGAGATTTTAAGGTTAGGATTGATAAGGTATGGGCAGAGATGATAGACCAAAGAGATAAATTAGACAAAGAATTCCAAGAAAGAGTGGCAAAGCAACCTGCAGACAAACGAACCCTCGCTGATAGAAATCGCATTGCTATTGACCTTTTAATCCAAGCTCAGAAAAAAACAAGCAGCAAGGCACAGCCGGCTGGATCGCCGTCTCAACAGCCTCCAACGCCGTCTTAGCAACCGCCGGCACCCAAAGAAAAGCAAAAAAATATGGCCGATTCGGTGAAAAAATTATCAGATCAATTTTCAAAGTTGGAGTTGTCGCATGAGTCGATTAAAAAAGAAGCTGCAAAAAATCAGGTGAGTCCAGCGGAATTGGCAGTTCAGTTTATTCAGAGCAATCCTGCATTGCGTTCTCAATATGAAACACAACTGAGATCAATTCCAATTGCCAATCAAAATGAGAAAGAAATTGAAAAATTAGTGATTGTTATTTTAGAAAGTGAAGATAACGCTATTACCGAAAAAATTAAGGAGAAAGATCTAGCTATAATACAAAAGAAATCAGAAATAAGAACCGAATCTAATCAACAGAGAAGACAGACGTTAGAAAAAGAAGTGTTGGAACTTGAGAAAGAAAAGGATGAACTGGGAGACAAGGGTGGCGATATTGCAATGGAACTTATCCCCCTTAAAGCGTTTTAACCCTCTATTATTTTAATAAAATGAGTGAGCAAAACCAGTTTAATAATAATTTACCGCCAAGCATAGAAAAGGCAGGTAGTGAGGTAGGTAAAATTAATCCAGAAAAAAAACTGGTTGTTTTGTTAAAAAACAATAATTTGTCCAGGAGTATGATAGTTGAAGAGGCAGGTAAAATGGGAATGACAATTGCGAATCTAAGTTATAGAATTTTGAATCGGGTTGGTTTAAAAAAAGACTTTTTTTGATCATATCAATCAGTTTAAAAAAAATACTTCGTGGACAGAGTCTGAAAAAGAGGGTGCTATTTTTTCTTTCTTCGAAAAAATCCAACAAAAACCGGAACCGGAAAAAATTGAACAAGAACTGCCAGTGGTTGATGTTCCAATAGCACCAGTGACGCCGCCAGCTTTGCCGGAAGAAGAATTGCAACCTGTTCAAGCGCCAGCAGTTTTGAGTCC
>Ga0210051_1004236_pt1 | contig 14052 bp, 18 predicted proteins | sample CryGey092014_all_FD_185464 | JGI IMG/M metagenome (GOLD analysis project Ga0210051, IMG submission 185464) | Groundwater microbial communities from aquifer - Crystal Geyser CG23_combo_of_CG06-09_8/20/14_all (SPAdes) (version 2) | ecosystem: Environmental > Aquatic > Deep subsurface > Groundwater...
CGCGTAATGAACGGGACGCCAACATCTACCGCGTTGAGGCTGACATTGCCGCCGATGTCCGCACCTGGGCCGCCGAGCATGGGCAGGACCCGCTGCTCCGGATAGCGCTGTGCGGGTACGACACCGAGCACGTTGAGCTGGAGTCAATCGGGTGGGAGGTAGTCAGGTGGAGTGCGCGTGGCGGTTACCTCGGACCGGCTGGTGACGGCCGGGCGAGCACGAACCGCCACCGGGAGCGTATTTGGTTCTCGCCGGGCTGCATTCGGCCAGAGTCAGAGCGGCAGCTTGAGTTGTGGTGAGGGAGCAATGACCCCCACTGACCATCGATCCCCTCCTGCGGCACCGGTACGCCACCGGCTGCCAGGAACTCGCGACGCGCAGACCACGAAGCTCCTGCTCACGTCCTGCTCAGACAATGGCGAGGTCGAGCACCGCGACGTCTACATCACGATCGGCTTCTACCCGGACGGTGCCATCGGTGAGGTGTTCGTGTCGCTCGGTGGCATCGGCTCAGCCGAGCGGGCGCTGCTTGACGCCTGGTGTGTGATGGTGTCGATCGCCCTTCAATGCGGGTGCCCAGTCGAGTGGGTGGTGCGGAAGTTTCGGGGCTACCGGTTTGAGCCGTCAGGTATGACTGACGACCCAGGTCTGCACGCGGTGGCGTCCAGCCTGGACCTCGTGGTTCAGCACCTAGCAGCGATTGAGGAGCGACGAAACCATCAACTGATGGCAACTGCGAAACCGGGCGTGCTCAAATGAGTGGTTGGGGGACTGACTGGGCGCGTTCAAGTCGGCCGATCGACCTGGACACCACCGACCACTCCCGATGGACGTTGAAGATGCCGAGGCCGAAAGGTGAGTGGCAATGTGGATTTATCTGCCCTCTACGGTCTGTCCCTCTGCTCTGGCTACGGCGGCCTTGACCTCGGAGCGTCGGACGGAACACAGATTGAGCACAAGCTAAACCTGTCGCGGCTGAAGGCCAGGAACCGGTGGGAGAGGAGGTTGTAAGAGATGAACGCATATGAATGGGGCCTCACACGCGAGTCGTGCCCCGAGGCGCTGGAGTGGCGAAAGTCGCTCGGTCCCGACGCAACGCAAGCTGACGTCTGGCGCTTGTGTCAGCGCGGCGATTGGATGATATGGCAGCTCCGGTATGGGCTGTCAATCGATGAGCTTCGAGCGGTGATGCCCGCGCTACTGCAGGCTGCCGAAAAAACTGTCGAGCGCGAAATCCGTCGCGTATCGGGATTGCTAAGGGGGTCTGGTGAGTACTGGGCCGCCATTTGGCAGGCGTGGGCGGAGACATGGCTGTCCGGCGTGGACCGATCGTCGGCGTCGGCGCGGAGGGCAGCAGCGGATACGAAGACGACAGAGTGGCTGGCGTGGGCGGATGCGGCGCGGGCGGCGGCACGGGTGGCGTGGGTGGCAGAGACGCAGGCGGTGTGGATGACGGGGGATGTGGAGACGTCGTCGGCGTGGGTGGCAGCGGTGACAGCGCCGTCAAGGGCGGTGGAGGCAGTGTGGAAGACGACGCAAGAAGATGAGCAGGCCCAGGCTGACGCCATTCGGGCGGGGATCCCGGAATGGCCCGGAGGTTTGCGGTGAACGTGCATGAGTAGGGGTGTCGAACGTGGGTCGTGTCGCGACATACTCGAGTGGCGCGAGTCGTCGGGTCCGGCGGTGGTCGGGTTGGCAGCGATGTCATGGTCGGTGAAGGTGGCAATGACATGGTTGGCGGGGAGGCAGTGGTGCCATGGCAGGAGGCTCAGTATGAAATGCACCCTTGAGAGCCTGATCGAAGTTGACACTCCGGTTGAATGGGTTGCAACGACGGACCGTCGAAGATGACTGAACGCCAGCGGACTACACTCTTTGATCTATTGGCACGCCTGAGAGCGCGGAGGCATCGGGTATTTTGGGACGATTTGATCTCCGACTTGCGCCCCGTGTTGGGGTTGCAGGATGAGTAACATGGCGGTTCCGTGGCGTAATCAATTTTTGGTTGGGCATGTACTGGACCGGCTCGGGGACCTGCCCCAGGGTGCTGTTCATACTTGCGTGACCTCCCCTCCTTACTACAACTTGCGTAAGTACGGAACTGCCGACCAGCCTTGGCCCGAGATCAGTTACTCTCCGATGCTGGGGCTTCCTCAGATTGTTGTGCCGGAAGGCATGTACGACCTCGGCAACGAGCCGACCATAGAAGCTTACGTGGGGCACCTGGTGTTGGTGTTCCGGTATGTTTGGCAAGTGCTCCGGGACGACGGAACCTTATGGCTTAATCTCGGGGATTCCATGTCGGTAGGCGGCTATCTTCGCGGTGTTCCATGGCGCGTTGCTCTTGCGCTCCAAGCTGAGGGTTGGCTGCTCAGGTCTGAGATAATCTGGGCAAAGGGCGTGTCTTTCTGCCCTACCTACTCGGGGTCGTGTATGCCTGAGTCAGTTAATGGCTGGCGTTGGGGACGGCACCGAAGGAAAACGGGTAGTGGGAGGCGTGGGTTGGAGGATCGACGAGTCGGAGCGTCTCCAGCCCGTCCGCAGCAAGATCACAACGGGAGGGACTTTGCTCCTAGTGCCACTTGGGAGGAGTGCCCTGGGTGCCCAGAGTGCAACCAGCAACACGGCTATGTGCTTCGCAAAGCAGCGTGGCGCCCAACTCGATCTCACGAGCAGGTATTTTTGTTCAGCAAGTCAAAACGGTACTTTTGTGATGCAGAGTCGGTCAAAGAGCCCACGAGCGGCGGAGCACACCCCCGGGGGAGCGGAGTTAATCCCAAGGCGGCAGACAAGGCTTCGAGGGAGACCCGACAAAACGCTTCTTTTTCTGCGTCAGTCAACGAGCTGGTAGCGGCACGAAACCTCCGGGGAGTCTGGACAATCAACTCTGAAGGGATCAAAGAAAAGCACTACGCCAGCTTCCCCCGAGCACTTGTACGGACTATGGTCCAAGCAGGTACGGCAGCTCAGGTGTGCTCAAGTTGTGGTGTGCCCTACGCTCCCGTGGTTGACGGCTTGCGCGTGCCGGATAGACCAGGCCGGGTGCAGGAACGCAACGGCGATACGCTCAGTGATGCACACGGAACAGATGGACGGGCAGGGTACCTCCCAACCTGTGCGTGCTCCGAGGTGCAGGCTAAAGCGGTTGTGCTCGACCCCTTTGGAGGTTCCGGGACCGTGGCGTTAGCCTGCGAAGAGCTCGGTCGGGATTGGGTGCTGATTGACCTCGACGAGCGTAACTTGGGGATCTTTAAGTCAAGAAGACAGGGGTTAGGACTACTGCCCTGGAGGGATATGCCAATGGGAATTGACCTAATAGAGGTAGAGAAGCAAGGGGAACGCCCCGAAACAGTAAGAGAGAAGGAGCAGGTAATGGAAGAGATAAGAGACACGGTGCAGGAAAAGCAAGAGCTGGTCTACGTGACCAGGCTAGAGACAAACCTAAAACAGGCCCCCAACGTTACCCTAGGGCGAAAAACCTTTATCTTGGGTAGGCACTCGACCGGTAAGAGTAGCCTGATCGATGCGTTTAGCCTTGCGTTGACCGGTGAGGCACACACCCCAGGGCTGGGAAAGGGAGGGGAGCTCGCGTCTTCGAGCACCCAGGACGGGCAAGACGCTTTCGTGCGCCTTGAGCTATCAGATGGCCGGCAGGTTGAGTGGCGCAAGGGAATGCTGGTCGGGGACCCCGTTGGAACCTCGATCTTCAGTAGGGTTTGGGCCGCGCTTTACGGAAGCCCGGAGGGTCTCCAGGCAATTATCACGCCCCTTATCGCCGAGAGCATGCTCAGCTCTCCAGGGGAGTTATGGTCTGCTGACGTAGTTGCTCGGGTCGGCAATCTTGTCCCTGAGGTCTTCCACGATGATCTTGAGGATCTCATCAGCGAAGCTCGGGATCACCGAGGGTCTGACTGGACTGGGGGGGTTGCTGAGGCACTAACTTTCCTGATCGGGCTGGCTGCGAAAAAATCCCGGGGAGCGAGGCAGGCCGTGCAGGCAGTTGAGCGGGTCCAGCCAGAGCCGTGGACGTCTACAGACCAGGATGAGCTCGCTGGCCTACGCCTGATCCGGCAACTTGCGCCCAACATGAACCCCGGCCAGCACGTGGTTGAGCTGGCCGAGGAGACTCGGCAGGTTAAAGAGCGCATAGCCATGCTGAGGGCACAGGCACAGGAGTCCCGGACTCTTCTAAATGAGCTAACGGTTGAGCACCAAAAAACCGCAGCCCAACTTCATATCCTGAAAGAGATGCTGAAAACGATAAACATCATCTTCCAATGGGCACCAGACCTGGGTTGGACGATGGAGTCGAGCATTCTCTGCCCTTGTGATGGGGAGCACCGGGTCACCCTGGCCCAGCTCAATACGCGTGCAGGAATTCTTCAGGGTGGGATTTCACAGCTTAACGCTCGACTGGAGGGGAAAGCCGCCATGGAGGGGCAAAGTCTTGCGATAGAGGCCCAGCTTCAAGAGGCAGAGCAGCACTTGAACAGGCTAGTCGGGCAGATTCAATCTCTAGTGCCCTACCGTGGGTTGACTACCGCGGCTGTCGATCTTCAGGCTCGCTTGGACTACCTGGAGAGAAAACACCAAGCGTCATTCGCGGCTCCGATTGTAGCGCAAGCTGCCAACGATTTGGCTATTAGCAAGCAAGCACTAGACGCGATTAGCCGGGGTTTGAAGCAGACACGGTCAGCTCTTAGCAAAGAGGCAATTAAACTTGCAGAGACCCGGCTCAACCGAGTGCTGCCCTCGAGCATTCAGGTCCAGATCGTAACCTCAGGTGACCTGGGGCAGAGATGCTTGCTAAAGGTCACGGTGGAAGGCAACCCCCCAACCCCCTTTAGGCTGCTCGGGGGATCCGAGCGAGTGCAGGTCGCTTCAGCGCTTACTTCAGCGCTAGCTCGGTCTATCCGGGCTGGCGCTGACCTGGTAGGAGCATTGATCATCGACGACGCCGTCTGGATGGACCGCCCAGTGGTCACCTCCATGATCTCCCTGCTGGATCAAGCGGTCGCTTCCGAACATGGGCCCAGCCAGGTAGTGTTTGGCGCGGTTGAGTACGAAGGGTTTATCCCTGAGGACTGGACTGTGATCGATCTCAATGGGGGGGCGGGAGTGAAGATCGGAGAGACACCAGGTGCTGAGGTTAATTCTAGTACCCCGCCTCTGGTGGACGCCCGTTACCCCCAGCTTTGCTGCCTAACCCGACTCGACGGATACAAAGTCCCGGTGTATTGGCTCGGGTCCAACGGCAAGCTGACAGCCAAAGCACAACGTCGTCTGCTCGAGGTCTTGGGGGCACCTGAGGGCTCAATGGGAGCAATCATGACAGGGAAGGAGAATGCTCAGCTTCGGGTTGTAACCAAGAGTGGAGGTTTGGTCTTCCCTACTTCCCCGGTCGCGAGCGACCTCGCTGCAATCGAAGATGCGATTAAGGAGATGCAGGAGTTGAGGGATACGGATGGGGAGGATGGGGACTCCGGCGAAGCTGGTAGCCCTGACACCGATGACCCCGAGCCCACCGAGCAACTGGACCTTTGGTGCCACTAGATAGTATGCTGCTGCTAGAACATGGCGCAGCCGAAACACCCTTTAGACTTCGATGACGGCCTTGGCGATGAGGAATGCCTAGACGAAGGTGAGCTTGAGGGGGATCTTGAAGGGCCACTTGTAGGCGAAGAGCTCTGGGCAGGCGAGACTGAGGACAACGACTTTAGGTTTTTCCTTAAACTAGACCTTGATAGCATGCGCCCAAAAAGGCGATCTGAGTGCCAGAGGGGACCCCGACCTTGTCCTTGGGTAGGATGCTACTACCACCTGTACTGGTTCCAGAGCTCTGAACGACGTGGGAAGCCAGCAGGAGAGCTCCGTCAAATAAAACCTCCATGGGAGATGTCGGAGACCTGTACTAAAGACGTCGTGGAGCGTGGGGGCGCGACCCTAGAGGAGGTTGGGGCGATCATGAACCTAACCCGCGAGCGCGTACGTCAGATTGAGCTCGCGGCGATCCGCAAGCTGCGGCAGGTAGCCGAGCAGGAAGGAGGTACCTGGGAGCAGGGGGCAGATCGAGCAGCGGGATGCGCAGAGCAGTTTGTCGATCGGGTGGTAACAGATATGTTGAGGGATTAGGAGCGCCTATGCTATCAACCGACGCTCAACGCGCCCTGAGGGGACCATCGCTGACCATACAGCCTGATGTGCTTGCGCTGTAGCCACCGTACAGGGTCGATGCGGGGTACTCGGGGGCCCAGTGCTGGAGCGGGTCCGCGATGAACCTCCATGTGCAAGTGAGGGGAGATTGGCCGGGTGACCCGCCCCACGGAACTTTCCCCAACGCTTACAATTTGCCCATTCTCCCATCGAACGTTTTGGCCCTGAGTGGTGGTCCCAACCGCACCGATTACCTCTCCCCCTGTGACCCCCTGCCCCTCTCTGACGATTGAACGTTGCAGATGGCTGTACTGGGTAATTCGGCCTGAGGGGTGCCGAATCATGATCGCATTTCCGTAGCCACGATAAGGCCGAGAGAAGATAACGATGCCGGACTTAGCTGCGTGTACTGGGGTACCTTCGGGGGCCCCAATGTCTACCCCCCAGTGTGGGGTCAGCCGCCCATCACGGGTTCGGCGGTTCATATCTAGCCCCCGAACGAACACCCCAAGGTTGGTGATAAAATCCGCCTTACGCGCCTGTTGTCGCTGAGCAGGAGAACGCACGACGTCGGCTGCTAACTGATAAATGGCGTTAGACGCACCAATTATCTGGTCAGCAACCCCATCGAGTCGACCTCGGTAATCTGTTGTCATGAGGTGATGCTAACACAGTGCGCGAAGATGCGCAACAAACAGAGTGAGAGGGTCAACTTAGCCCTTCCGGCCTTGGCCGGATGCCCTTTGCGCGGGGGCCCATGCACTGGATCTTGCTATTTTCAGTATAGAAGATCGGCTCTCCGAAGATTTCTTCTGCAAGACGATCAGCGTCTCGTTCCAGCTCATCCCCTGCTTCGATCATGGTGCTCCCCAACATTTGGAGCACATGACCCAGTTCGTGTCCTAGTATCCCCCGCTGGACGGTTTTTGGCTGGCGCACGAGCTGAGGCGCAATCTTGATGATCGGTCCGTCTCGACCTAACCCAGCCATTCCAAAGCGACGGGGGGTATCATGCACTGCTGGGTCAATCGCCAGTCCGGTTCGTATTACGTCAGGGTGGTGCTTCGAAGCAAGCTGACGCATCTCTTCGAAGGTCTTAGCCAGCGGCGCAATCTCTTCGGGGGTTGGCATGAGGGCCAGCCGGGAGCAGACCTTCCTCACCTTGCGCTTTTTTGGTTGGGGCTTTCGGGGCACTGGAGGGGCCTCAGGGGGATCGGGGAGCTGTTCGATGATGGGGGGTAAGCTGGGGAACTTGTCAGGCTCGGGGAACTCGTCAGGCTCGGGGGCCTCGTTGGGCTCGTCGGGCTCAGCATCCACTCCGAGCGAGCGTGGCTCGAATAGGGGTGGCTCCAGCGACCCTGCAGGGGGGAGCATGGGATACTCTGGATTTCGGGCATATCGGGGGCCGTCCTCCAAGCTGTTGACGGTGCGCTCAAATTCCTGAGGGGTGACGTTTCGGATGTCGATCCACAACGGGCGGGCATTATTAATGTCAGCATACTTTCCTGTCGAGGCATAGACGGCTTGAGCCCTAAACCACAGATGGGTTTGGCCATCGGGGGATATCGCTCGAGGGGTCTTTAGCGCCCCTCGTACCCCCCAGCCTTTCAAGGAGAGGTACTGAAGGATGCGATCTTGGGCCACCCGGAAGGTTAGGGGCTTGGGTCCGGGGTTGGGGGTGTAGGGGGGCCGGGTTGGAAACGGGTTGGCAGCCGCCTTCACCCAACGTTGAGCAAACTGCTGAGCTTCTCTAGCCGTAGCAAACCCCTGACCCTCGTCAATAGCCGTCCACCCCTGGATATCGCTGACGTCAACCCGATAAGTTCCGTCGCGGCCGTCTACACGTAAGCTGACGGACGGCTGCCCCGTCAGGGCATTGCGAGGATATCGAGCGCCTGGAATGGTCAATGTGGCCCCGTAGATATGGTTCCCCTGCTTGCTCCAGGTAAGCTGGGGGCTAGCGGAGGCGAACCTTGATCGCGTCATTATTTCCTCCACCTCCTGAACATAGCATAGACCCGGGTGCTTATGCTAGTATAGCCCGTAGGAGGTTTGAAGGATGTCCCAGGCTGTCACCGGAAGAGAAAGATCAGTGCTCGCGGATTTCTTCAACGACCCGTCAGTGATGCCTGCTACTGTTGCCCAGCAAATTTTTTCGGTAGTGCCTGGAATCGCTGGGGGCATCGCGGGGTTTATCCTGGCGGCGAAGCTAGCTGACGCAAGAAAAGTGAACACCAGCGGCGTTTTAGTTGCTTCTGTACTCAACGCTGCATTGACGATAGGCACGATTTGGCTTATTACAGAGGCTGTATCCGACGAGATCACAAGTTAAAGTGATCATCTGACGGAAAGGAGCGGTAAAGATGCCTAGAGGAGTAAAGAGAAACACGGCTGCAAAGCCTACGAGCAAGGCTTCCCGAAAGAAGAGCTTGACGAGGACGGAGCTGATTGAGCTCATCGCGGAGGCAACGGCGGGGTTCACCAAGGATGGGCTCAGCATTGCCCCATCGGATGTGAAGTGCGTGCTGAACGCACAAGCCGCCGTCGCAGCAGCACTGCTGAAGAAGGCCAAAAAGGGTGAGCACTTCCAGGTCATCCCCGGAGCAGTCAAGCTCACCTTGAGCTACCGATCGGCCAGCCCTGCCCACATGGGGCGCAACCCCGCAACCGGTGAGGCGATTATGGTCTCTGCCAAGCCTGCCAAGAGGAGTGTGCGGGCTTCAGTGATGCCGAGCTTTAAGCGGGAGTTGTAATCGGGCAGATAACCGCAGTTTTCCTCGCGTCGTCGATCCGTACTGGGTCATAAGGGCTCTGGAATCCTAAAGTGGCCTCGGCGCCTAGGGATGTTAGCGCCTCGACCAAGTACCTCGGGTTGATTAAGACCGGACGCCCCGGAGGGATCGCGGGGCGTCCGTAGAACTCATCATGGCCTGCGGTTTGGCCACTTATCCTGGCGGGCAGGGTCAAATCGACCCGAGAATCCCCTTCTCTATTCTCTCCGCTGATCACTAGGGCGGAGTCCCCCAGCTTGATCCCTACGGACTCCCCCCCGAGCCTCTTCAGTCTTTTTATCAGCCGGATCAGCTCCTTAGGGCTTACCACGGCAGTTGCAGAGATGTTCTCTGCCGGGGAAAGGTAAAGATCTACAGGAGGAAACCTGCTCGTGTCCGTTGACACCTCGGTCCACCAGGACCAGTAACCCGCATCCACCAGAAGATGGGGGTGCTGTTCGTCGGGAGAGAGAACCAAGCTCACGTCATCAAGCACCGGATAGCTAGTGCTTGACAGTAGCTTGCGCAATATCAAGGCTCCCGCGGAAGAGAGTAAAAACCCCGGCATCCCCTGAATTACTAGGGGCGCCCAATGAATCCGATATCCATCCGTGGCTACTATCTGGTCGCCACTAAACTGAAGGCACATTCGATTCTCGCTGCCCGGGCCCTGCCCTACGGCTATGGCTGGAAGCACGTGAGCAAGCGCATCTTGAAGTTCACCTGCATCTACGCCACAAGATGGCCACTCGGGGTTGGGGGAGAGGTGCAGGTACTCCTTGGGCCATTCTTCGGGGGGAAAGCTGTCCAGAGTGCCGTTAAGGTCAGGCGAGGACACCCTCGTTTTCCCACTGTTCTCATCAGGAGAGAACTGTATTTCTGCCAACTTCCGCTTCTTTTCTGGCTCGGCCAGGATCATGAGCGAGGATAGCGGCAGCACCACTGATCCCTCGCCCTGACCGGATAGGGGAATCGAGAGCCAGTTGGTCATGTCGGTGGCCTCCAGCCGGTCTGGGGAAAGGCATACCCCTCGTAATATTGGCATGAACGTCTTCGGATTGACCACGATCTTCGCCAACTTTAGTGCGTTCCACAACCTACTCTGATCATGCATCATCATTCTTCTTCTCCCTTAGTTGATTGCTCAACAGTTAAAACCAGGGCTTTATCCCTGTCTACCTATTCGTTCATTCTTTACCGCCTCCTCAGGATTTCCCAGAGGGATAGATCTGTCTGCTGCAGGCGCGCTTCGCAGGGCTGGGAGCGCGCCAAGGTAGCGAGGGCCAGAGCATGTCTCCGTGCGCTGTTCAACCCTGATTGGGAGGCAGTTATCCTTCCTGCAAGCCTACGTTCAACTGGCGGGCTCATTCGCAGACCCCGCCGACCCCTCCGCGTGCGCTTTAGGCTCTGGCTCTCTACGACGCTCAGAATATGACAGCACCCTGGCATTTTCGACTCCTGTAATCCCTGGAGTCGGCATATAGCCCGTAGCGCCCGGACTTCGGAAGCCGACTCATGCCCGAAAAACACGAGCTTGCCATTCCAAGTTAGCCCAACATAGTGCGAAGCGCACGCATCGGTGCTCTTGCTGCACCACTTGAACAGCGCGATTAAGGGGTTGTGCATATGTGGAGAGCCCCCTCGGTGGTCACCCCTGGAGAAGCTGTTGGTCATTGGACTCCTCCGTTGTCGAACCCGTCGACTTCGATCACCCGTGCCCAGCTTGGCACAGTAAGAGCGCTTGCGTGGTCGGCTCCGAGCAGCACTACTACAATAGGGCAAAGAATTGGCTTCTGCTCTGGCCAGCTCGAGATCCCGTCGGTCAGCACCACAGCAAGATCGCAAGCCGGTCGTAGCTTAGCCGCAGCCTTTAGCCCTGCCCCCATATCAGTTCCGCCGCCCCCGACCAGCTTGATCTCCGCGGTGCGCCAGATCTGCTGGCACCCGTGGGCAGCGGCATCGGTAGGGATGATCATTACCTCAGCCCCTATCGTCCTCAAAATGCCACGGACCTCAGAGAGCACACCAGCCAGGTCGGGGTCGCTCATCGACCCCGAGGTGTCCACCACAACTACAATCCGGGCAACACGCGCAACCAGTGCGGGCCGTAGGACGTCGGGAGTTGCCTGTTGGTGCCGTGAAGGTCGGCTGCGCGAGTAGTCATCAGCGCCGGAAGCGATGAGCCCGCCGCGGGTTGCCCCAGCTAATAGGCGAGCCCATGGAACTTGGGGTTCCTTGAGTTCGCCGCGCACTGCCCACCACAGGCTGTCAGGCACGGCTCCATGCACCCTCTGATGCGCCTCAATTGCTTGGGCGAGTACCAGCCGGAGCATCCGGCGTTGTCGCTGCACCTGGGGTGTAAGGACGTGGGGGGGTTGGCAAGTTTGTGGGGGAACCTTTGCTACTGCACCTGACACCACCTCTTCCCCGCGTCTCTCTCGTAGCCTCCAGTAGTAATCCTCAACAGTCTTGCCCGGAGCAATCCCAAACTTTCGGGGCCCGATCTGCCCCTTGGTACTCCAGCCGCTCGCGTGCATCGGGGCCCATAGGGCCAAATCGGCGGCGACATTCCACAACGCAGACTCCTCAGGGGTTTCGACCCCTACCTGTTCAGCCCGTTCAAGGTGGTAGTTGAGGATGTGCAGCACTTCGTGGACGAGAGATGCTGCGATGCGAGCAACTCCGTCTTTGCGCTCCATAACCTTGTTGACGGCTTCGTAGTCAACAAACAGACGTTGCTCGGCGTCGACGGCTAGTGTACCCAGCCCAGGGCAGCTCGTCTCCCTGAATCCGTACAGCGCTGAAGCAAAGTATGGAGCTCGCTGTAGCACGAAAGCGCGTGCCAGCACTAAGGGAGGGAGCAACGTGTTCTGACAAGGGCTCATCCTAGTTCCTTCTCAAGCTGTTCAAGTCGGGCCAACGCGCTGTGCTTAGGCGCTGGGTAGGATGTCCGGTCGGGGGGCCATGCTCGTGCTAGCCGCCTTGCGGGGGCTACCGCAACATCCGGGGAGATATCAGCCGCCCTTCCGACAAGTTCCCACCCAGCAGCCCAGCGTTGGGGCGACATCCTGGCAAGAACCGCGGTGACCACGGCTACGAGAGTCGCATGCAGCACATCGAGCCTTTTGGCTGAGGGCATCCAGCTTGAAGGGCTCGATAGTAGCGCTTCTGGGTCCGGGAGATCTTCGGCTGCTGTTTGCCAGGCACCGTACTGAGCTCCTGCGACCTCGCCGACGCACCCAGCAACGCAGCCCAACTCATCTGCAGGGCTAAGGTCGCCATCGCCAATGAGATTAGCCGCTCGCGCCCAAGACCGCGGACTCGGCCAGGCTAGGCCGCCCCGTACCTCGTCCTTGGGTACCTCAAGAAGGTACTGGGGGAAGCGCACGAGAAATGCAGAAGCCCGGGAAGCCCCAATAACGGGCAGCCCGGACACCCCTCGATCGGTTGCCCACGCGGTCCATTCAGCAACCGATGGACAAGGCCAGTCCAGGTGAAGCAACCGGTTGGCTAGCGGAGGGGCCAAATCGAACCCGTGAGCTGCTTGCTCTGGCGGGTTGGCAGCAGCCACGATCCGCGTTGTGGGAGGTAGGAGCAGATCTCCTACGACCCGCTCGAGTACCACGCGAAGTAGCGCGCTCATTACTGCCGGCGGCGTGCAAGATAACTCGTCGAAGAAAAGGACACTGTCCTGGCCCCGCTGGTGCGCTTCTACCAAACGCACTGCCCATGCTGGGGGGACCAACTCTACCAATGAGTCATGCACCCAGGGTAGCCCTGCGAAATCATCAGGCTGCCTGATAGCAGCGACGATGGTCTCGAGGTGCCAGTCCCGAGTGGCACAGAGCTGGTTGACTTGATCGGTCTTGCCGATACCGGGCGGGCCCCAGAGCACCGTGGGGATATTAGCCGACAAGGCGTGGTTAAGAAGCCGTAAGGCTTGTTGGGACGCGCTCACGAGGCACCTCCCACCCCGAACTCCTTAAGTGCTGGTAGTGGCTTGCTCCAGAAGAGCAGGCTCAGCAGCACTCCCTTCGGGTCTAGGATGCTATCGTCGGACCAACGGTAAGTGCCATCAGTTAGCAACTGGACCACAGGGAACCCCCGGGCCGCACCAAGATCCCGGCGTCGCACAGGGTAAGTCCCGGGGGTTGTCGGGGCCTTATTAGTCCAGCAACCCCGACCGAAATCCTCCCATGCAGAGTTTGTGCTCATGGTGCCTCCTTTAGGCGCTGCTGGGCAAGTAGCCTAGCCGTATGCACCAGTGCCTCCTTTAGGGTGGTGTGGCCCGAGGAGATCGCCACTCGGTGGTCTGTACCGATGATCCAGCCGGACCATAGGTGTCCGTGCTTGAACGCCCACACCTGGAGCGCCCCAATATCTTCCAGGGTCAGCTCCTGGGTTCCCGCTCTCAATCTCATCTTAATCCTAGCCTTTCTGGCGAATCCCACACGCCACCGAGATATTCACTGCCCCACCACACCCCGCCCTGAACGTCTACTCGAAGCAGGTGCCACCACCCGTTTGCTTCAAGCTCGGCAATGCTAGCTGGGGGCGGTGACCTTAGGTACTTCGGAGGCATCCGTCGTAAGAAGGTCCAGCTTAGGGGTTGGTTCTGGGCTGTTTTGATCAGGAGCCTCGTATAGGCTCGGCGCTGCGCTGCGCACTTCTTCCCGCTTTCGTCGACCACCAGCAGGAACATCAAACCCAGCTTGTTGAACAAGCGCAGAGCAGCCCCGAAGACCTCCTCGTCCATGTATGGGGAGTCTCCAGGGCTGTCAACACGGACTGACCATGTAATCAGCAAAGTCTGAACTCCTGGGTAGTCCCCTCAAGGTGCGTGGGGACTACCCCATCTAGTGTTTTTCCCAAAGGTCCTGCCGAGCTTTGGCCCCGTCTATGTCTTTAGGTCCACATCCCCACCTGCGTCCCCGTCCTCGTCCTCGTCTTCGTCTGCGTCCATGTCCCTGTCCACGTCTCCGTCCCCGTCCCCGTCCACGTTTTCGTCCCCGTCCCCGTCCACGTCCACGTCCACGTCTTCGTCCCCGTCTTCGTCCCCGTCCTCGTCATCGTAGGTTTCAGTTCGGCGAAGACGTCTCCGTCTCCGGCTCCGTCTCTACCCCTGCCT
>Ga0210051_1004237_pt1 | contig 14047 bp, 16 predicted proteins | sample CryGey092014_all_FD_185464 | JGI IMG/M metagenome (GOLD analysis project Ga0210051, IMG submission 185464) | Groundwater microbial communities from aquifer - Crystal Geyser CG23_combo_of_CG06-09_8/20/14_all (SPAdes) (version 2) | ecosystem: Environmental > Aquatic > Deep subsurface > Groundwater...
CAGTGGTGCAACAGGGACAGGGTTAGTGATAACAAATGCGGGCAACGTCGGCATCGGGACGGTTACACCTGGGTCAAAGTTGCAAGTGAATGGCAACGCAGTCATCGGCTATTCCGCAAGTACAGCGGGACCGGCGAATGGATTAGCAATTTCTGGCAACGTCGGCATCGGGACGACGAACCCCCTTCAAAAATTACAAGTTGCGGGAAGAATTAGAATGGACACGTGGACTGCCGATGGGGATACCGCAGTTTACAAGAATGCTAGTGGCGATATTGGACTTACATCATCTGATGTACGCTTAAAAAAGAACCTAACCCCAATCACCAATGCACTCGCTATCGTTAAAAGCTTAAATGCCTATACATATAACACCGTAGAGGAATCTGATGATGCCAAGAAGCGCTTAGGGCTTGTGGCGCAAGATTTACTGCCAATCCTTCCCGAAGCAACCTTTAAGTTTAATGTAAAAGGTTCAGACGAAGAATACTATGGTATTCACTACGAAAAGCTAACCGCAGTTTTGGCGCAAGCAATTAAGGAACAAGAAATAAAAATAGATGAGGTTACAGGAGAGGTAAAAAGTATCACGGATACGCAACAGACCCCTGAAATTTCCGAAACTAGTGAGATTTTAGCCTCCCAGAGTCGTGATATGGCAACCTTCGCATCCCGTTTGGATTTAGTAGAAAGTCAATTAGGACTTTTAGGGCAGTTAGGTCCGTTGGGGATAGGAACTTCCGCGTCAAACGTGGCTGGCGCTGAACCGAGTGTTGGGGTAGGTTCTTCGGCACCTTCGCTGCCAAAATTAGAAGATATTTTTGCTATAAGCGATAAGGATATCTCGGTAGACCGTGACCTTGTGGTGTATAAAAACTTTAACGCCCTCGGGCTTTCTACCTTCTTGGATGTTGTTATCACTGGAAAAATCACCACCGGTCTTTTGGTTATAGACGGGCTGGGGGAAAAGGGGGCATCTCTTGCCACCATGGCGGGGGATATGGTTTTGCAAAATACCGTGACAATAGACAGCAAAGGGAATGTAATGATTTTAGGCCAAGTTACCACGCAAAAAATAAATGTTAAAGGCCCGGATGTCGCGGCCGCCTCCGCTGGGAAAGTTGTAATACCTGCCGGCACTACCTCTGTCAAGGTAAGTACCACGGCAGTAACGAATATTTCCCTTATTTATGCTACACCAAATGCTCCTGTTGTAGTTGGGGCAAAATACAGTGGGGAGAAGGAATTAGAAATTATGTTAAATGCCCCTGCTTTAGAAGATACCGAAGTAAACTGGTGGGTGGTTAACTAAGATTTATGAAATCGTATAAAGACCAAATAAAAGATACTTTCAAACAAACTAAAGAAGTATCTTGTCCTGCTTTTGGTGGCAACAAAATATATTTTAATGCCAAGGGAATTAACCACCTTTTATATAACGAATATCCGTTTGTTACCAAGGGCGATAAAGGTTTTACAAGCAATGCCGTATTTTCAGGAAGAGAGCAACTACAAAAAAGAAGCGGTAATTAATGATAGACGAATTAAAGTAGTTATTAGGCAAGTAGGAAATGGGCAGAAACATTTTTGGAGTGTTATCCCTGCGTGGAGAAAAGACCGTTTTGGCATTATAAACGCTAGAAAAAAGAATCTGGAGGAATAAATGCTGGCCTTCGGCTTTGGATTGGCCGAGATAAACCTTGCGGTTAACCAGCAATAGGGATTCTTGCACGAATAATTTAATTAATCAAGAGGGAAAATCGACATGGAAAAACCGATCTACGACACATTTTGTTGTCCCTACTGCCAAAGCAAAAAATATGTGCGGCGTGGCTTTAGGCAAAAAAAGTATGAAAAAATACAACTTTATCTTTGCTTGGAATGCAAACGAACTTTTACTCCGCAAAAAGACCTAGGAAAACATTACCCGCTGGAAACTGTTTTTAACGCGTTAAGTTTGTATAACCTAGGCCACTCCTTGGGAGGAGTTTGTAAAATATTAAATGATAGAGAGAGCGGAGAAATTAGAAATTTCTCTCTCCAACCTTCAACCGTTTCCGCATGGCTCGAGGAGTTTAAGGATTATTGCAAATACCAAAGAATGCGTGAATTTGTGATAAAAAAATACGACCCAAAAAATACTGTGGTCACCGCAACATTGGCGCACCGCCAGTTGTATCGCTACAGGTATCATCGCGCCAAGTGCTCTTTAATGATCCAAGAGGAATACGCCCACCGAAAATTTGAGCCGCTAAAAGAATTTTTGGAACTTGTCCCCTCGGAATGTCCGCATCAGTATTTTTCAGAAGGGTTACGGGCTTCGGAAGTTCCCATAACTTTTTCCAAAAAGCAAATGATTGTTCGTAGCAAAACAAATTACGCCAATAAGCTATGCCAATTTGTTTTGCAAAGTGTCAAAGAACGGACTTCTCGGCACGAGCATGTGCAAAAATTCTTCTTATTTAACGATTCGGTAACCGTTGCCACCGAGGTTCCGGTTTATTTAACCCGTGAAGATTTGTTGCATATGCAAACCCAACTTGGGTTTCAAATTTATACCAAGAAAATTGACCTAATTAACCTAATTGACCTGATTTCTAAAGAAAACCCAAATCCCAATGAACAAAAAGAGATAAAGTTATTGGCTCTAAAATTGGGATTTAAGGAATTGGAAATTGGAGATTATTTAGGTCGGTTAGAAATTAGCGCAATTAGAAATTTTGCACACACTCAACTAGATGTTAAGAGTTTTGGTGAGTTACCTAAATTAATAACAGGACATATCGATCTCTTGCAAATTAGAAACGGACAAATACATATCCTAGACTACAAACCAAACGCTGTAAAGGAACAGCCGATTGACCAGCTCACAATCTACGCAATGGCCTTGTCACGCCTTACGGGTTTACGCCTTTTTGAGTTTAAGTGTGCGTGGTTTGACGAAAAAGACTATTTTGAATTTTATCCATTGCATGTTTTATATAAACCATCTAAAACAAGAAGAAGGAAAACAGTAGCAACTACCGAAGGGAGGTATCGTATCAACCAAGAGGTAAAGAAGGTAGTTAATGTGAAACCAACATGATCAAATTTTACCCAAGAAGACCGGTTAAAAGTTTTCAGGATTTGGAAATTTACCGAAAGCTACTGGCTTGTGGCGTTGCCGTGACACGGATGGCAAAAGATTGCCAGACCACTCCGTTACTGGACGAGATTATTGTAACGCCACTTATCAAACTTTCCTTGGAATTGCCAAGTCTTATTGCCAAAGCGCACTCTTTACGATTTGCGGAATTTGCCATCGCGCAAAAAACTTTGGAAGATACGATGCTAAATTGCAATCTGGTGGTTGTGAAGCTGGAGTTATATAGGGATCTTGTTTGTCCCAGTGCCGAAGTTGCACCTGTCTTTGACAACCAGTCCCATTCCGAAATTGAGGAAACAATAAAAAGTTACCTCACAGTGCGCTACAAAATACTCCACTTACAAAAAAGCTGGCAAAAGTTTAAAGAAGGGGATTAGTAGTTTTAGGAAAGAATTGGTTAAATTTGTCAAATTAGTTCAATTAGACAAATTTGACTAATAATTAAAACCATGAGTTACGAAAACCTATTAGTTTACAGGTTAGCCGTTACAATATATGACGCCAATGAGCAGTTTTATAAGAAATTCCTAAAAGAGTATGCTCATAAAAGGTTGGTGGAACAAATGACCCATGCGGCAAGGTCGGGTAAACAAAACATTGTAGAAGGGGTCTTGGAAAAAAGCATGGAAAGTGGGCTAAAATTAGTTGGTGTTGGACGCGCTAGCTTTGGCGAGCTTTTGGAAGACTACAAGGACTTTATTAGAAGCCACAAATATAATCTTTGGGACAAGAACGATCCCCGGGTTGTAAAAATTCGTACCTTTAAGGAAGATACTGCTAATGTTACCAATTTAGCTAATATTGCCAGTTGGACTAATTTGGATTTAGAAAAACCGGAAGAATACGCAAACATAATGGTTTGCCTGCTTTTTAAGGAAAATTATTTATTAGATAGGTTTTACAAGTCCTTGGAGGAGCAGTTTATTAAGGAAGGGGGATTTCGCGAAAACCTATTTAAGAAACGCTTAGATTACAAAAAAACAAATTTGTCTAATTAGTCCAATTGGACTAATTGGTCTAATTTGATAATATGGTGTCAGGAAGATATAAGTTTTATGTTGCAAACAAATCTTTTTACTAAAACTCGCAGGGAAGCGCCAAAAGACGAGACAAGCGTTAATGCCCAACTTCTGATTCGTGGCGGTTTTATCCACAAAGAAATGGCTGGTGTTTATAGCTTTTTGCCTTTGGGCTTTATTGTTCTTAATAAAATAATCAACATTATCCGCGAGGAAATAAACGCCATTGGAGGGCAGGAAATTTTAATGTCGGGTCTTCAAGATCCGGCAATTTGGAAAGCTTCCGGTAGGTGGGACCAAAAAGTGGTGGACTCCTGGTTTAAGACAACCCTTGCCAATGGGGGAGAGTTGGGTTTGTCGTTTACCCACGAAGAACCCATTGCCAGAATAATGACAAATCATATCAATTCATACAAAGACCTACCTAAATATGTGTACCAATTTCAGACAAAGTTTCGCAACGAAAAAAGATCCCAAGGGGGGTTACTTCGCACTCGGGAATTTATTATGAAAGATTTATATTCCTTTTCCGCAACCCAAGGAGAGCTTGACGAATTCTACGAAAAAGCGCGGCAAGCCTACGTAAATATCTTTAACCGGATTGGGATAGGGGATAAAACTTATTATACATTGGCAAGCGGTGGGGTGTTTTCCAGATATTCCCACGAGTTTCAGACGGTGTGCGAGGTAGGGGAGGATGAGATTTATATAAAAGAAGGAGCTCTCGAAGCGGTAAATAAGGAAATTATGAATGATTCGGGTTTTGATTCGGGTGAAACCCTAAAGGGTTTCACCCGCATTTCGGAAAAATCCGTCGAAGTTGGAAATATCTTTAAGCTGGGCACAAAATACTCCGAGGCGTTGGGATTAAAATATCATGACAATATCGGCAAAGAGCACCATGTCATTATGGGAAGCTATGGCATTGCGCCATCCCGTTCTATGGGGACGGTTGTAGAATTACACCACGATGATCAGGGAATAATTTGGCCTGCTAGCATTGCCCCCTTTAAATACCATATTCTTTGCGATAACAACTCGGACGAAGCAGTTAAGCAGTCAAACGATCTGTATGCTAAGTTAGTAGCAGATGGCTCAGAATCTCTGCTAGACGATCGGCCAGAGACTTTAGCGGTAAAGATTAAGGATGCTGATCTTATCGGCTGTCCCGTTCGGATAATAGTTTCTAAAAAATCATTGGAGGCGGGAGGGGTGGAGGTTAAAGGCCGTAAAGATTCTAATATCAAGGTGATTGCCAGTGAAAATCTTTTTAATTTAAAATTTTAAATTAAAAATTTTCTGCGTCTTACGCAGAGGTTCTCCCCTCCATTGCCCTTTTAAGAGTTGTTTCGTCAGCGTATTCCAAATCTCCGCCTGTTGGAAGGCCTCGTCCGATGCGGGAGATCCTGATTAGGGTACTACCACATTTTTCCAATTTGTTTTTAATGTACATCGCAGTAGCCTCGCCCTCTAGGTCGGGGTTGGTTGCAAGTATGATTTCTAATTTATCTAATTCATAGGGGGTAGTACCCGATAGGGTACTATCCCATTTTTTAATACGGGAAAGTAGATCTTCTATAAAAAGCTCTTCGGGGCCAATGCCCGCAATAGGATTTATAGCGCCGTGAAGCACATGGTACAGTCCGTTGTAGCCCGATTTTTCCAAAGCCAGAACATCCAAAGGAGACTCCACCACACAAATTTTTTCTTTGTCTCTTTTAGGATCGGCGCAAACCTCGCAGATTTCATCCTCGCCAACATTTTTACAAATTTTACAAATTTTGGTTTGTTTTAAGGCAGACACCGAGTCAGCAAAGGTGTCAAGCCGCTCCTGCGGTACTCTTAACAAATGAAAAGTTAAACGCTCTGCCGTTTTGGGTCCGATGCCGGGGAGCGATTCAAAGGAATCTTTAAGAGATTGTAATGGTTTTGGTAAATGCATAGAAAACAAATTAGTCTAATTGGACTAATTAGTTAAATTGGTCTAATTTGATAATAGGGAGTTTAGGACTTATAGGGGAGCCTTGCCGTCCAAAACTTCCCAAGCCTCCTTGATTTTATCAGGGGGAACCACTCCTTTAATCGGTTCTATATTCTTATCGCTTAAATCCTCCTTGGACGCAGGTTTTTGCTTGCTTAATGTTACCTTGATTGCTACTGCCCGGCCCAATATTTTTTCTAGGGCTGTTTCTACAATCTTTTTATTTGTTGGTGAATTTAGCCGTTCCCTGTGGAAAGAGTAAAAAGCTTCAATTACAAGTGATTCGTTGTCGTCGTCAAAGCCCAATATTTTACACGAGCGAAGTAACGCCTCAACCGAGTGGTTTAGGGGGCGGACGGCCTCGTATAACTTTTCTATGGAAAAGGCGGGGGGATTAGGAGGAGAAGAGGGGGCAGATAAGATCGATTCGGGTTCCACCCTAAAGGGTGGAACCCGATTTAATTCTTCGGTCAAATCTACCACTGCCACCTCCAGCGGCAAAAAGGGAATAGTGGCAAACCTAATTTGTCGTCTTGCTTCTCCAAAAGATTTAATAAGTCCGGAAATTTGTGGAAGCGTTATTACCTTTATTGGATCTATCAAAAGAGCATCGTTGCCAGCGCCAACCTTGGCAAAAAGCAGGCTTTGTAGATACTCCAAAAAGCTGTCGGTCCAGCTTTCGGCACCAATACCGGTTTCAAAAGTTTTTTCCAGATACTCAAGAGCTACTTTGGTATTGGGTTTAATGGCAATATCATAAACAAATTTTGCCAATTCGTCTGTATCGGAAAGGGCAATTAATTCGTCCACCGTGATTTGTCCAAAGACCACCTGTTCCAGCATGGTTTCGGCGTCGCGGAAACCTCCTAAAGCGGCCTTGGCGATTTTTTTTAGGCTTTCGTCAGATAGCTCCGGAACTGGTGTTTTTTCTTTTTGTTCTGCGTCTAAAATTCTTTTTAACTTTTTTACAATGTCCAAAACGGTGGCGCGTTTAAGCTCAAATTGTTGACAACGGCTTCTTATAGTCTCCGGAACTTTTTTAAATTCGGTGGTACAAAGGACAAAAACGGCGTGCGGTGGCGGCTCCTCCAAAGTTTTTAAAAGCGCGTTAAAAGCCTCGTTTGTCAGCATGTGAACCTCGTCAATTATATAAACCTTAAAACGGCCGGCGGCGGGGGAAAGCGCAATTTTGTCGCGGAGTGACCGGACATCGTCAATGCCGCGGTTACTGGCGGCGTCAATTTCGATAAGATCTATATACGAGCCGTTGTCTATTGCAATGCAGTGATCGCAGGTGCCACAGGGTTCAGAATTGGTCAAATTAGGCGTATTTGTTAAATTAGACAAATTTGATTTTTGACAATTGAGGGCCTTGGCGATAAGGCGGGCCATGGTTGTTTTGCCAACTCCGCGGGGACCGTATAAAAAAAAGGCGTGTGCGAAGTTTTTGGAAAAAATTGAGTTTTGGATAGCGCGCGAAAGGGTCTCGCTTCCTAAAAACTCGCCAAATTTGCGCGGACGGTACTTGGTGTAAAACATCGTAGGAATATTATTAGCATGCGTGGGGGTATTAGCAAGAAACAAATTATACCTTAAGATCCAAAAATTTCTAATTAATCTAATTATTCTGATTGTTCTAAAGAAACCACAAATCCCAATTTGGTGCTTGGGATATTGGACATCATTTAGATTAATTAGGTTAATTGTAATAATTTTGAAATTGCTATCTTTGATAATTTAGTATAGATTAATTGTCATGGAACCTTGTCTATTTTGTAAAATAGTGGCAGGTGAAGAACCTGCTGAAAAGGTGGCGGAAACCGCCAATTTTATTGTTATTAAAAACAAATATCCTAAGGCTCCGGTCCACCTTTTGGTGATTGATAAAATGCATCATGAAAAAAGCAAGACAATCTCGGGAAAATACAACACGACAATCTCGGGAAAATTCGCATCTTGTAGTCGGGCATCATATTGGGATGATATAATCGCGACTAGCTATTTTGCTATCCAAAAATTTGGGTTGGATAAAACTGGGTACAAATTGGTAGTCAACGGGGCAGGGTACAATCATTTTGAACATGAACATCTGCACATTATGGGTGGTACAAAGAAGGAGCCGGGAGGAGAAACATAGGAAATTATTGATTGATCTAATTAACCTAATTATTCTAAATAAGTATCAATTTCCAAATTCCAAATTGAGAGTTGGGATTTGTTTAGGGTAATTAGAAATTAAAATTCTATTAATTCATTAAAGTTTCGAATCCGATATAGAACTAGGCAGTTTATATGTCGAAAGGGGGTATTTTTGAATCATGGTAAAAGTAAATATTGATGCTACCGAAACAATCGAACAGGCGCTTAGGCGTTTTAATCGTCTAATTCTGGAAGAAGGTATTCTTGACGAAGTAAAAGAGCGGCAGTTTTATATTAAGCCGTCTATAACCCGTCGCCTTAAAGATAAAGAAAGATTAGCGAAAATTAAAAGAGATAAGAGATACAATAGATAATATGGTAAATCGTATCAAATCAGATCTGTTGTTGGCTCAAAAGACGCAAGACGCGGTTAAATTGCGGACATTGCGGATGCTTTTGGCTGATATTAAAAACAAAGAAATCGAGTTTCGTCCTCTTAATCGGACTTTAACCGACGCTGATGTAATTTCTCTTGTTCAAAAAGGCATAAAGTCCCGCGCCGAAGCGGTTGAAATGTTCAAAAAAGGTAGTAGGGACGACCTTGTAAAAAAGGAAGAAGATGAAATTGCGGTCCTTAAAACTTATCTGCCCGAAATGATGGGGAAGGATGAGGTCAAAAGTATCGTAAATAAGGTGATTGCAGAAACAGGCGCCACGACCGTTGCTCAAATGGGGATTGTGATGGCGGAGCTCAAGGTCAAACTAGCAGGCAAAGCAGATATGTCGGTAGTAGGGAAGATGGTGCGCGAAGCGTTAAGATAATTTTTATTTGAAATCGTGCTTCAAAAAAACTCTTTTATCCAAATGTCTCTCGTAGGCGCAAAGCAAATACAAGCTTTAAATAAAAGGTATCTAAAACACGACTATCCAACAGATGTTTTATCGTTTAATATGGATCAAAAGTTACCTGATGGGAGATATTATCTTGGCGATGTTGTTATTAATTTGGAAATGGCTGTTACAGAGCGGGAAATTGCGCATCTTGCCGAACATGGGATCAGGCACCTTTTGGGAGTGCATCATAAGGAGGACCACCATTAATTTGTAATTCTTAATTTAAAATTTTTAATCAATTTTTAATATCTAATTTGAAAATCTAAAATTTGATATTGAATAAAAATTAAAAACTAAAAATTGAAAATTTTATTGATCGGCCTTGGAAACCCCGGTTCCAAATACAGAAATACGCTTCATAACGCGGGTCATCTCTTGGTGGATTGGTTAAAAAAGGGGTCTCACGAGACCCCATTCCCGATTAAGACTTCTTCTTTCATGAACGAGTCGGGGAAGGATGTTTTAAAGATTCTTAAGAAATGGGGCAGTGCCCCGAAAGGCCCGCCGGCGCAGGCAGGGGCCCTGCCACAATTCATGATCGCCCATGATGATATAGACATTCCCCTTGGTAAATTTAAAGTAACATTTGGCAACACTTCTGGTGGCCACAAGGGAGTCCAATCTGTAATTGATTCTTTAGGAACAAAGAATTTTTGGCGGATTAGGATTGGGGTACAGCTTCTCTCGTATGATCCAAAAGTAGATAAAGCGGAAGATTGGGTGTTGGGAGAGTTTACGGAGGAACAGTTGGGGGTGTTGAGGGAAGTGTTTCCAGACATTAAGAAATTTCTAATTAACCTAATTAACCTAAACAATTCCCAATTAGTAAGTCTCAATTTTTCTAAATCCGGGAAATTGGAACTTGGTGCTTATTTAGAATAATTAAAATAATTAGAAATTTATGGACTTCTATTTTGCTATAATACATCCTATGTCCAACACTCTTTTCTTTTACAACTCTCTCTCCCGCAAAAAAGAAACCTTTATTCCCATTGATCCTAAAGAGATCCGTGTTTACACCTGCGGTCCTACCGTTTATAACTTTGCCCATATCGGGAATCTGCGGACTTATATTTTTAACGATTTGCTCCAAAGAACGCTTATTTTTTTGGGATACAATGTAAAACGGGTAATGAATATAACCGATGTGGGGCATCTTTCCGGCGATGGGGATATGGGAATGGACAAGGTAGAAAAAGCCGCTAGTGAAAAAGGAATGAATGCGTGGCAGTTATCCGACTATTATCTTGAAGCATTTAAGAAAGATATGGAACGGCTTAATATGTTATCGCCAACTATTTGGGAAAAGGCCACCGCAACTATTAAAGAGCAAATCAACCTAATTAGCCAAATAGAACAAAAAGGATTTACTTATAAAACAAGCGATGGGATCTACTTTGACACAAGCAAGTTTCCAGAATATGGCGCGATGTCGTCACTCACAAATGACGGGATAAAAGAGGCGGCGCGGGTGGATTTTAATGCCGAACGGAAAAATCCCCGCGACTTTGCTTTGTGGAAATTTAACACAACGGGTAAAAAACGGGCTATGGAATGGGACTCACCTTGGGGGATAGGGTTTCCGGGTTGGCACACTGAGTGTTCGGCGATTTCTCTAAAACATCTTGGAAATCCTTTTGATATTCATACTGGAGCAATTGACCACAAAGAAACTCATCACCCGAATGAAATTGCTCAAACTGAGGTGGCAACAGGGAAAAAGATGGCAAATTTTTGGTTGCACGCGGGATTTCTAAATGCGGAGAGCGATCAGAAAATGGCAAAATCCAAGGGGAATTTTTTAACGCTTCAAAGTGTTATAGACCGTGGTATTAACCCCTTGGCTTACCGCCTATACACATACGGAATGCATTGGCGGCAGACCGCGGCTTTTTCTTGGGAGGCCTTGGGTGGTGCCACACGAGCCTTTGGTAGGTTGCAGGTTTTTGTCCAAGAGAATTTGCCAAATTCGACCAATTTGCCAAATTACGATGATCGGGGCAGTGCCCCCGCAGGGGCACTGCCCCAATTCAAGGAAAGATTTTTGCAAGCGTTATCCGACGATCTAAACATGCCGCAAGCTATGGCCGTTGTTTGGGATTTAGTAAACACATCTAAAAAAGGTAACTTTCAAGCAGAGGCTGTTAAACTGCTTTTAGACTTTGATCGTGTTCTTGCATTAGGATTTAGTCAAATTATACCAATTGGACAAATTCCCGAGAACATTAGCAAATTAATTGCCGAAAGAGAGCAGGCAAGGGCTAGTAAAAACTACGCCCTTGCCGACAAACTTCGCGACCAAATCCAAAAACTTGGCCACACCGTCGTTGACAAACAGCCCATAGTTTGGTACAATAGACAGGCATTGCTGGTTTAGCGTTGCGTTTTGATACGGCTTGGAGAGAAGGGCAGGTCTCTTCAAGCTATATCTTTGCGCAACTCCCGTTCCTAAAAACTAGCAAGTATACTCATTGACAGATAATATACAATTATGTATATTTGTTGTGTATGACATTTGAAAGTCTCCAAAGAGCAATTAAGTTACCTGTATTTACGACCTCCGATGTCGGATTGGCCTTTCCTCTGGAATCTTCCCAGTCCGTAAACATCTCTCTTTATAGGCTTGCCAAGTCGCAAAAAATAGAGAATATCAAAAGGGGGGTATATAAGTTTATTGGCGCAAAGGTTGATGAGTTTTCCTTGGCCCGTATTTTGTACACGCCTTCCTATGTAAGCATGGGGAGCGTTTTAAATTCGTGCGGAGTTATTCCCGATGTTCCTCTTTCCGTAACCTCCGTAACAACTACCACATCAAAGAAGATTTCAACTCATGTAGGAGTATTTTTTTACTCAAAGCTCCCCCGAAAACTCTATTTTGGTTTTGAGAACGGGGTTGCCCTTCCCGAGAAAGCCCTTTTGGATTATCTTTACATTCGAAGGATACGAAACTTGGAAAATTATAGAATAGACATATCTCATCTTGATAAAACAAAAATAAAGGAATTTGCTAAATATTATCCGGCATGGTTGCAAAAAGTATTAAAATGAACAACATGATTTTCAATTGGGACAATATCCAAAAATCGGCGGTATCTTTAGGAATGCCAATTGATAAAAGAAGAGCGTTAGTCAGGGAATACCTACAGGCAAAATTTATTTACGAACTGTATGGTCAAAATTATGCCAGAAAGCTATCATTTATCGGTGGAACGGCGTTGCGAATATTAAGGAATATTCCAAGGTTTTCAGAAGATCTAGACTTCGATAATTTGGGTATTTCTGATAATAAAATTGAGGATCTGGTGGGGGAAGTCCGCAAGGTTTTTGTAAGGGAGAATATAGAGTGCGAGCTTTCTGTTAAGAAAAACGAGGAAAAGTCTTATTTTGAGATTAAGTTTCCAAACCTTCTTGCTCCCCTTGAAATAAGCCATAATCCCAAGGAAAATCTTATGATAAAAGTGGATAGCTCAAAAGGTTGGAAAAAGCAAAATTTGGAAACACAACCACTTTTGAGATTTGGTTATGCAAGGAACATTTTGACGAACTCTTTGGATAACTTACTGGTACAAAAGCTTTCGGCGTATGTTTTTAGGGAGGAAACGCAACCAAGAGATATTTATGATATTGTGTGGCTTTACGCCACGGGGGCAAGATTTGACAAAGATTTCGCCGAAAGTAACGGGTTTGCGGACTTGCTGGAATTGGCGGTAGACAAATACAAGACCGAAGGATTAAAAACTACTTTTTCCCACAAGCTTGCTCCATTTCTTATCAATCCCGGCGATGTCTCTTCACTAAATACCTTTGGAGAGGTTTTGAAGAGATTGTGGATGTTGGTATAGATACCCTTATTGCTTCCACTTTGTTAAATCGCGTTTGACCAAGTCAAACTTGGCTTATCGCGCGACGGAAGTGGAAGAATTTGCTACCCCACCCCAAAAAATCACTTTTTTACTTATCATGATAAAATTCCCTTGTGAACAAAATACCCAAAAAATTTTGAGGGTTGGATGAAAAAAGTAGACGGAGAAGAATTTCCCCTCTCTTCCTTTGGGGAGAGGTCGTGGCTAGCGCCAATTTGCATGAGCGCACTTTTTATTTGTTGTATTTGTCAAGCCCGATAGAATTATGTCAACAAATCTTTCAATTGGAATTGTCAATCCCATATCCCATATTTAAACTTTAACTTTCGCTTTTCCATCCCAGAACCTAGAAAAGAAAGAATTATCGTAGAAAGAGATGCTAAAGGGCGTATTGTTCATTCCCAAGCCCCTGCGATAGTTTCCCGATTTGAGGAGGATTAGCTTATGGTAAATAAAAGTAAAGAGCTTGATCGAGCCAACAGGCATTATTTAACAGCCTTGCAAGCATTAAGAACTATTAAAGAACAACCTCTTAAAATTACTCTTAAAGCTAACACTGCTATTATTGGACAAAACCAGATAGTACAAGCAAACAACCATGAAAATAATAGAGTCCCACGGGCAAGCCCGTGTGACTATATAACGCTTTTCGCCACAGGCGAAAAGAAATTTAGGAAGGATTATCAGCAAAATCTTGTTATAAGCCCAAATGATTTAGGAGTTTTCCAGCTTGCCGATTACTCGCAAAAGGTAAACATCAACGACCTCACAAGGCAGGCAAAAAAGGAACTCAAAACCCACCTTTTAAGGTCTAGCATTGAACTTTTAGGCTATAACCTCGCCCTTACAACATCTAAGACGAGGTTTAATGGAGAAAGAACTTGGTTTGTTTGCCCTTTATGTGGCAAGAGAGTAGGGGTTATCTACAAGCAACAGGGGAATAATAAAGTCGGCTGTTTTAAATGCTTAAACTTAAAATACAGAAAACAGAGATACAAAGGTATGA
>Ga0210051_1004243_pt1 | contig 14043 bp, 10 predicted proteins | sample CryGey092014_all_FD_185464 | JGI IMG/M metagenome (GOLD analysis project Ga0210051, IMG submission 185464) | Groundwater microbial communities from aquifer - Crystal Geyser CG23_combo_of_CG06-09_8/20/14_all (SPAdes) (version 2) | ecosystem: Environmental > Aquatic > Deep subsurface > Groundwater...
ATCCCTGCCTTCGCAGGGATGACAAAGTCGATACCTGACTATTTTCCATTCAACTTATTGATATCGAAATACTTTTAAACATTTCTCCACTTAAATTTGCAACTTATTTACGAAAGAACCAAAATATATCTGCACCTGAATATCCAAAAAGGATTGATTGTTGCATTTTCTGATACATTCTACCAAATGGATTCAACAACCGCTATTATGCCATGTAATGGGTATTAAAAAATCAGATAAACAAAAAACATTATGGTTTCACAATAAGCTTAATCTTCTGATCTCCTCGAATGAGGATTAGGGTATTTGTGCTATTTGGAGTAAATAAAGGAGCAAATACTGCAAACCCTTCTTTAACATCAATCTCTTGGTTATTTATGCTAATGAGAATATCACCTCGTTGTATGCTCATCTTATTAAAAAGCGTTCCTTGTTCAACTCCTAAAACCTTCATGCCAAAAACCTTGCCTTCATAAAAGAAGGGAACGGCTCTTATATCAGTGTACATCTGATCAAAATTTTTTGAATACTTTTCTCGATCAGAATTCGTTATGCTAACTGTATTTGTGTTGGATATCTTTTTTTGAAGGAGTGATTCAATATCTTGTTTGGGTTGTGAAGGAGTATTGTTGATGCTAGGCGCATCTTCTAATTGATCAGCAATTGGTTCTGGTGATTGGAACAATTCTTCTTTGGATAATGGAGGCTCTGTAATTGTTTCAAAATCCAAAACATTATCCTGACCTTTTTCTTTGCCTTTAAGTGAAATTCTGTAGCCATTATCTTCTTGCTTATATTCAAGGGAAGAATCATTAAAAGGCAACGTCATCCATTGATCTGTCTCAGGAATTATATTTAGGGTTTTAGGATATTCATGATGGGTTTCAAAGTAACTGGCTAAGGCAATTATGACATGCAATCCAGCGCCATAAATATATTGTTGTTCTAAATTATCTTTATATTGCCTGATAAATTGATCTTCCGTCGGAGATTCATCTGTTTTGTCAGAAATCTTATTAATATCAACCTTTCTAAGACTTAAATAACGCCTAATACCTTTACTAAGCTGGTGTTGAAAATAGAACTTTGGAAACCATCTAAGCTCTATTTGATCAATAAAAGAAAGATGGTTTTTAAATATCGGATCAGTACGTGCTGATTCTTGGATTTGTTTCAGGACAGAAAGCGCTTCCTTTGTATTAAAATAAAGCAGGTAGATCTCACTATTAACAATATCAGCAAAGGATATCAAAGGATTAGCCATATTGTTCGCTATTGTTGAAAGCTGATTCAAATTAGATTCTGAAGGAGGGGTATATTGTATCGCACCCCGCCCCAGCCATGAAACAACCTGCGCTTGTATGCTCACGCCAACATAATATTGAAGTGCATAGGTAGGGTTGGATTGAAGATCTTGAGCTAAATTCATTAATGTAATAATCAATGGCCATGTGTTCTCAGGCTTTTCATCAATGGTCAATTGATTGCAATAGATCAAAACAAACTTTGATAAATCCAAAAGATTAAGGAGCGCTGTAAATGAATTGTTCTCATGAGCTGTAAATATTGATAAAAAGGGCATTGCCCCCTTAGGAGCCTTATCTGCTTCAAGGATTTTAGGAATAAGCGATGCTCCTTGAGCCAAGAGTGGTTGAACTTCACGGTATTTTTTAATATTATCATGAGACCGCCAGAAAACATCAGGAGGCTGAAGCATATACCAGGCAGCTTTCAGATCAGAGCTATCTTTGGATGTATTATCCTCGATAGATGCTAAAATCGTTACCCATTCTTTACCAATCTCGACAAACTGCGACAAGCGTGAATTTTCATTAACATGATTTTCGACAGACTGATATTTTTGAATGATTTCTTCTAATGCAGCTTTATCGTACGATACACTATATCTGAAATATAAAAAACCGCCAATACTCATAAATAAAACAATGGCTACGCATATTATAATTATAGTTTTTTTCATAACACCTATTTCTTTTTAATATCTTCTGATTTTTTCTGCATCTGCAAATCAAACAAAGCCTTTAACGCATTTTCATATCTCTCTTCCATTATAGAAAAATTCTTACTTTCTGGCTCATTCTCCATTGTAACAAACGGCACCTTAACTTCGCATACATCTAAGTGTCCTGACCTGTTCTTTTTTGTTAAATCCTCCCAATCGTCAACTTTATATAGCCGCTCCATCTGCTCTTCAGGCACCATATGGGTTAAGACACCAAACTTCTTTTTTCCCTCATATCGTTCTTTGTTGCGCCTTATACATTCATCAAAAGAAGCTTTAATATAAAATATAGCTGATTTTTTTAATATATCTGGGTGAATAAGCTTAAGACTATCCATATAACTCAACTCGCCGCCCCTTGAAAACTCTATGAATATGGTTTTATCATTATAAAAACTTGGATCTCCCAAAAATCTAGTTTGAATAATATCATTGATTTGATTTATTCCAAAATCATACAGGCTTAAATCCTTTATAACCGGCACATCTCCCTGCATTGAAGTATACAACCTTTTCTTTTTAATTTTCAGCCACGTATCATCTTCTTCAAACTTATCTGCAAGAATTTTGAAATCATCAAATTCTTCTAAATTACCTATGTGAAATTCTGAAATACGATCTTGAAGAGGGGTCTTTTTTATAAAATCGATAAACTCTGATTTTCCTGCAGCTGGCCTTCCAAGAACAATAAGATGATCAAAGATTGATATTGGCAAATCCTCTTTGTTAAGAGGAATTTTAGAAGTCCTGCGCTTACCGTGTTTCATTTCATATAAATTATAAAAAGCTGATAAAAACTTTTTCTCAAGCTCTGAGTCATTATTTGGGGCAGGCTGATTTACAATTGAAACAAATGGAATCTCATAATTTCTTATAGTAATATAGCCTTCGTCCCTGCCAAAGCTTAAAATCATCCAGTCGCTTGTCCTATATGAATCGTCCATCTCCTCCAACGGAACTTTATGATGTAACTTACTCATCTCTTCGCCTTTTTTATAGCGCAGCTGGTTCCTTAACAAGGATTCCTCATATGTTATATCAAGATGAAGAATAACAGCTCTGGACAAAATCTCATCGCTCAATATATTTAATGCATGCTCATAAGTTTGTTGTCCGCCTCTGGAAAATTCAATCAATACTGTATTTTTATTGAAAAAATCTGTGTCTGAACTAATTTTTTTCTTAACTGTTTTATTAATGTTCTCAATTCCAAAATCCCACAGATCTGAATCTGTAATCACGCATCCATCTTCAACGCGCTTTGAATATTTTCTTTGAAGCCCCATCTTTTCCCAACTATCATCTTCTTTAAATTTTTCGCTCAAAAAAATAAAATCATCAACCTCTATAAAATCGCCCACAAAACAATATCTCATCCGTTTTGATAAAGGCATTCGCTTAAGAAGATCTGCGAGTGGAGACTTCCCGCTGCCCGGACGCCCTATTATAATGATTGTATCAAAAAGATTAGACATATGGATTTCACACTATGAAACTAAGAATAAAAGTTAAAAAATTGCGTAATGGGTGTTTGTCAAACGGCTCCCGCCTGCCTCGCCTCAAGAGTTTTTGCTTGCATGGCGGGCAGGTCTGAATCGCCGCCATCTAAGCCATTTTATATGCGGCGATGAGGGCAGGCGATTTTACAGCATTTGACCTGCCCGCCAATGACCTGCGCCATCAGGCGATGGCAGGCGGGGTAAAATTGCCGAAGCGAGACAAATATCCATTATGCAATTTTTTATAGGTTCAGCTTCATAGTGTCACAATCACTTAGAGTATAGTTCCCATAAATCTTTCAAATGCGAAGCATATCTTTTCTGTAGCTGGATAGGATCTTTTATTTCAGGTTCATTCAGAACTGTAACAAATGGAACCGCTATTCCATTGAATTCGATTTTTCCTTTTGTACGACCTTCTGCAATTTCATCCCAATCATCGGTCGCTGTAAAACGCACCATATCCTCTTCAGGGAGCCTATGAGCAAGCACTGAGGATCTTAGTTTTTCTTCATACCTTGCGATATTCCTTCTTCTAGCTTCTTCATAAGAAACTTTAATATAAATAACCGCTGCTTTTTCTAAAACCTCTTTTGAAAATAATTCCAAGGCTTTCTTATAACCTCCATCCTGATCCTTGCCCCTAGCAAACTCAATAAACAATGTTGAATCTTGATAGAATTCAGACTTGCTTAAATATTTTTTCTTAATTTCGTGATTAAACTTCAAAAATAGAAAATCCAGAAGAGACCCATCTGAAACAACATATCCATCGCTATTAACCTTTGAATAGCGCCTTCCTTTTCCAAGCTTTTCCCAAAAATCATCTTCCTCAAACTTTTCCCACAACCAGACAAAATCATCTGTTTCGCTTATTTTGCCTATATTAAACTTGCTAATCCGCTCAGGCAAATCGAGCTTTTTAATAAAATCAATAAACTCTGATTTACCTCCGCCACACCTTCCTATTAAAATCAAATGATCAAATGTATTATTCATCACAAGCTAATCTGTTATTCAGCAGCGTTTTCAGCTGCAACTGCTAGTGCTTCGACAATTTAATTTCCATCTATGTTATTGTTTGTCATTCCGGACTTGATCCGGAATCTAGTGCTCGTTCAATACAAGATTGTTTAGTTTTTTGAACAAGCTTGCATTGATTCAAAACACTTGTGCACATCAATAAAATATTATGCTTGCCTATTTTTTCTGGATCCCGCATCTCCGCCTAAGGACGGATCAGCCTCTGGCCGAAAGTGCGGGATGACAATCGTTAATGAAAATTAAATTGATCGAGCACTTGTGCCTTTCCTTAAGATAAAAATAAAATTATCAAAGGCCTGGTTTAGATTTATTTGCCATTTTTAATGCTGCTTTTCTTTTATCCATTGTAGATCTGTATGCTAAAAATACAATTGCCACTATAATCATGCCAGCTCCAACCAATTCATCGGTTGCCGGAGCTTTTCCACCAAAGAACATGTATAATAAATATGTTGCAACAACACCTGCCATAATACTTGAAGACCGATTTGCAGGAACAGTAAATGTGTTTTCTCTTTTATCAAGAAAGATAAGCGTTCCAAAAAGTCCTACGCTGTAGGATAAAAGACCTATTAACAAAGTAATAAGAAAATATCCCTTAAACGGAAAACTTACAAATCCCTGCCAGAAACCTCCTGCAACACCAACTGGGTCACTTGCAGATCCAAACCAACCAATAATAAAAAGTAAAATTAACATAGCAGGGTTTGCAACCATCTGTTCTTCAACAAAGTAGCGTTTTCTTTCATCTGTGCTATCGCCTTTTGCCCTGTTGCTCATAAAATATAATCTAAAGAAATATGAAAAAAGATATAAACAGATATCTGCTCCAGCAATAAATGTAATAGCTGTGCCAGCTTTTCCGGAAAAAGCAATTATCAACGCACCAAAACTCAACGCTGAAGCGATCCATGAAGGCCAATAAATCTTCCTTTTTCTTCTTTTAACAATCATGTCTATCACAGGAGCCATTATTAACACGCCACCTCGCATAAGAAGCATTGCAAAGACTATGCTTATGCCTTGAAAAGTATAAGCTAAAACCGTTGTTACAATAATACCTGATGTGCAAATTCCTGAAATAAAAGTAAACCATTGTGGCCGTGGTACAGATACTCCTAAAATTTTAGAGTGGGTTGCAAATTTCCACCATTTACTTAAGGTAATGAACAAATACATTCCTATGCAAGTTCCAAGCGCTGCTACTGGCTGAATCTCAAAACCTGAAACCCCAACGCCGTTCATTCCAGGAAGCATTCCCCTTGTTAGCATCTTGGTTAACATTGAAAACGGAATATAGGAAGCAAAGTAACCAAAACAAAGAGCAGCAATACCAAATGCAGCTAAGTGTTTGTGAAGATTTTTAGAAAACCCCATGAGACCCCTTCTTTTTTTATACAGACCAAGCGCAAAACATCAATGTTCTAATATAGTATCAATATTCTTGCGATAGAAAGTTATGCCACCCGGAACCATCTCTTCAATATTCTTTCCAAGATCCTTAATAACCTTTTGAACACTATTATAATCTGAATCATCAACAGGAACTAATCCTGTAACATTATATAGGTCATTAAGCGCTGCCCTTCCCTCAGGTGTGCGAACAAATTCAACCAAAGAGTTGATAAGTTTTGCCCTAACTTCAGGTGGCAAATCTTTTCTAACAGCAACTGGACCATTTGGAATTTCGCTGGTAAGAGCAACTATTTTAAGCTTTGTAAAAATATCTGGATATTGGCCGGCCAGCTCAGACCTTGCGTCTCTTTGTATTCCTTCTGGCGTAGCTTTGGAATGATACACAGCAACAACATCTACTTCTCCATTATACAATTTCTCAACTGCATCTTTGTGCCCTTTGGCAAACATGGTTTTTGCAGGTTTTATATTATTGTCTCTAAAAAACTTAAGTGCATAAAGATAACCGCTAGCTGAAAATGGATCTGAAAAAGCTACAACCTTGCCATTAATATCTTCTGGTTTATTTATATTACTATCTGCTCTGGTAAGTAATTCTCCTCGATAGGTTTTATATACATCTCCATAAACTGTTAGCAACTGGGCTTCCGCCTTAGACCAATCACGAACCATGAGATATCCAAGCGTATTCATGAATGCGATGTCTGCTTTGCCATCTCCAAAAGCCTGAACAAGCGCTGTAAAATTCGGGGCATTGGTGGTTTTAACATAAAGCCCGATATTTTTTTCAATATAATCTTTTATAATAGTTTCGTTTTTTTCATAAACATCTTTTTCTTTAAGAGGCATAAAATAAAAACGAACTGGATTATTTTTACTACCTATTTCTCCAGTTCGTTTTTTACAGCCAATGTTTAAACATGCAACTAATGAAACAATTGTTAAAAAAATTACTATTTTCCCCCTCATAAATACCCCCTTAAATTTTATAAAATTGTGAAAAATTGTTTGGTCGCAAACTATCATTTGTTTTGGTTATTGCAACTTTTTTTAAATAACTTGCTTAAAAATATAGAAATACCATTATGGCAAATGCCGATGAATAACTTAGATTTTATTATACAGGGTTCAAAATTCAGCATAACACCTGACTTGCTGGATAAATATAATCGCCAACTTCCAAGATATACATCTTATCCAACTGCTCCGATTTGGACAAAAAATACTGAATCTATAAATTTTCCTTTATTATTTAAGGAGAAGCTTCGAGCTACAAAAGATCAAAATATTTCTTTATATATACATATCCCTTTTTGCAAAACACGCTGTTCCTTTTGCGGTTGCAGTTCTATTGTTTCTAATAATCCAGAAACAATGGGGAGGTATGTTAATTCCATTATAAAAGAATTGGATTTTTTACAAAACCGCATTGATACAAAAAAGATAAAAATCAACTCGCTGCATTGGGGAGGTGGCACACCAACGCATCTCACTCAAACACAGATAGAAAAAATACAGAACCATATTTTAAAATGTTTTGGTTTTAGCAAACAACCTGAGATCAGCATTGAAACAAATCCTGATATATCAATTGAAATGCTTGGGTTTTTAAAAGACGCTGGATTTAACAGGATTAGCTTTGGAATTCAGGACTTAAATGAAACAGTGCTCAATGCTTGTGGAAGAAAATTTGCTGATATTAAAAAAACTAGGCATCTCATAGACCACGCAAGATCATTGGATTATAAAAGCATAAATATTGATCTCTGTTATGGACTGCCAAACCAAACAAAAACCAACTTTGAATTAACAATAAAAAATATAATCAACATCTCTCCTGACCGAATCTCTTTATTTAATTTTGCATATATTCCTCAAACACTTAAACACCAACAAATAATCAACCCTGATCTTTTGCCTTGTTCAGAAGATAAACTTTCCTTTTTTGTTAATGCCATCAATCTGTTATCAGAAGCTGGTTATGATTTCATAGGCATGGATCATTTTGCAAAAAAAGAAGATGAGCTCTGCTTAGCAAAATCAAAAGCAGAGATCTCACGCGGCTTTCAGGGATATAGCGCAAAACCTTTAACTCATCTTATTGGAGTTGGGCTTACATCCATAAGTTCCTTCCCAAACCTTTATGTGCAAAATGAAAAAGATCTTGAATCTTATATAAAAGCTGTTGAATCTGGAAACCCTGCGATAATTAAGGGGTTTTTACTTTCCCGGGATGATGAGATAAGGCGCTGGATTATTCAAAGAATATTCTGCCAGCAATTTATAGATAAAATTGAATTTGAAAAAATATGGTGTGTGAATTTCAATGATTATTTCAAAGAAATTGTCTTTAACGAGCTTATAAAAGATAATTTAATAATCAACTCGTCTCAGAGATTTGATGTTACCTTGTTTGGTAGATTATTTCTTCGCAATATTGCTTCAATATTTGATAAATATCTTGATCAAAAAAGCTTATTTTCAAAAACCATATGAACTGCACTTTATTTATACATTTTGGATCGCCAAAAAATCAGCATGAAGTCGGCCAATTTGTCAGTAGAATCTTTAAGGACCAGCTTCCAACCATTCTTCCTTTATATTCACGCTTGTTTCTAAAATTTCCACTTGAATTAATAGCTACAAAAAAAAGTATAAAGAAATATGAATCAATAAAATTTGATCCATCTTATATAAACAACATAGAAAAGCTACGTAAGGCTGTGGAAGAAAAAACAAAGACAAAAACCTTTGTTGCAGCTTTATATGGAACCCCTTTAATAGAAAAAACCTTTGCAGAGATTTACAATCTCTCAGATGAGATGAAAGAACCTTTTGCAATAAACCGCATTAAGCTTATCTCTCTTTTCCCTCATGCGCCAGAAAACCTCTATAATACAATGGTTGAGCGAATCCAAAACCTGCAAATTGAGTATCAAAACGACATCAAGGTCAATTGGGCTCCTCTTTTTTTTGACAATCCTCTTTTTATATCTCTCTGGGTTGACTGTATTAAAGCTGCCATCAACCAGCTGCCTTTAGAACAGCGGGAAACTACACATATAATATTCTCTGCTCATGCATATCCCAAAGACAACGAAAGCTCGGAATATGAAGATCAGATAACCTCGACTGTAAAAAAAATAATAAAAGAGCTTGGTGATTCAATTCAATACAGTATTGCATATCAAAGCGCTGCAAAGTTCGGCAAATGGACAACCCCAACAATTGAAGATGAAATTTACCGGCTATCATCACAAAAAGTAAGCTGCGTAATAGCTCCAATAAGTTTTCTTTTTGAAAACATTGAAACAAAGCTTGATATAGATAATAAATTCATGACATATGAAAAAACAACAGTGGTGCGAACATCTTTGCCCGGAGATTCTCCCAAACTAATAGAAATGTTAAGCAATATGGTAAAACAAAACATATGAAAAAAGTTGTTGTAATTGGCGGAGGTATCGCAGGGCTTTCTTTAGCTTATTCGCTTATTAAGCAAGGGTTTGATGTAACTTTAATAGAAAAAGAGAATCGTGTTGGCGGAGCGCTTAATACTGTTCTGAAAAACAATAAATACATAATTGAATATGGTCCTAATACTTTTCTTAGCACATCAGATTCCATAGCCAATTTAATATCTGATCTTAATTTAAATAATCAGTGTGTCACAAATGATAAGGTTTCAAAAAAACGCTATATCTATAAAAATGGGAAATTGCGATTGGTCCCAAAATCTCCAAGCTCGTTTATCTCCTCAAGACTACTTACAACAAGAGGTAAAATCCGAGCTTTATGTGAACCTTTAATCAGAAGCAAAACACAAGACACAGAATCGCTTGCTGAATTTGTTAAAAGAAGGGCTGGCACGGAGATCTTAGATAATCTGGTCGATCCATTTGTCTCAGGCGTATATGCAGGAGACCCTTATCAACTGGAGATAAAAAGCATATTTCCAAAACTTGTTGAAATCGAAGATAAATATAAAAGCATATTTAAAGGAATGAAACACCTTGCTGGTCATCTCAAAAACAGCAATCTTGTGTCATTTAAATGGGGCATGGAAACTTTAACAGCTGCCATCTACGATAAAATAAAAAAGAACATAAAAACCAATGCATCTGTTGAATCAATCAAATCTCTGTCTAACAAGCTGTGGACAGTAAACATAAATCAGTACAAAGAAGTGATAAGAGGAAACGCGCTGGTCTTTGCAACACCCCCAAACGAGACCGCCCGCCTTCTTATGCCACTTATTCCAGAAATTTTTCCAATATTAGTGGATATCCCTTATATACATCTGGTGGTTGTTCATACAGCATTCAGAAAAAAAGATCTGCCTATTAGACCTGATGGCTTTGGTTTTCTTGTCCCAAGAAATGAGAGAATCAGAATGCTTGGCAGCATCTGGTCTTCCACATTATTTACCAACAGATCTCCTGAAGATGAAGTGTTATTAACAAATTTTATCGGAGGAGCAACTGATCCAGATGCAATAAACCTTGATGATCAAGAGCTTATTTCACATATAAAATACGGGCTTGAAAAAACAATGGGAATAACATCTGAACCATTATTTTGGAGTATAAGAAGAATTGGGCAAGCCATACCACAATACACAATCGGACACATGTCCCGCTTAAATAAACTTGAAGCTTGCCTTGAAAAACTGCCCGGCATATTTATGACTGGCAGCTATTTTAGCGGAATATCGGTTTCAGATACAATTGGGCACGCACAATCAACTGCAAATAATATAAAAAACTATCTATAGCTCCCGCAAAACAAAATGACCAACTCTGCACATGAGTGATAAGAGAAATTTGCTTTTAATGGAGGTGAATGGAGGATGTTGTAAATATTTAGATTTCGTATTCAGCAAAAACCATTTTAATAAAATCATAGTTAATTACAAAATCCTCCATTCACCTCCATTAAAAGCAAATTTCTCTTATCACTCATGTGCAGAGTTGGTCATTTTGTTTTGCGGGAGCTATATTCTTGATTAAATCCCTCTCGAGATACTTACAATAATCGGATATATCCTTTCCACTCCAAGCCCTGCCAAAAACCATATCGGCGCATAAGGCAAATATACAAGACCATTAATTGAATATTTTGCTGGATAGTTCCAGATAGATATCCTTAATTTGCTTAAAACTAATCCGCACACATATTCAACAACAAAGAACGCTAACATATAAATTATACCCCTCACAAACCACGGGAAACCTCCAATTCTAAATGCTATTAAAGGAAAGATAAAAGCTATTAAACCATAAATAGGAAACATCCAAATAGAAACTTCTCCCCTTAGCTCATATGAGCGATTCAATAAAAGATTTTTTAATGCGCCAAAGACAACCTCGCCCAACAATCCACAAAATCCAAAAATGATAAATTGCTTTAACATAAATTCCTCTCTTATTGTTTAATGTGTCCTATTATAAATACTACAATTAATATTGTCATCCTCGGACTTTCCACCAGAAGCGAATCAGTCCTTTGCCTGAGATGCGAGATCCAGAAAAAACTTGAAAAGACTAGATTCTCGTGTCAAGCACGAGAATGACAAGTTGATTCACAAGAGTGACAAACACTAACAATGGTGTTATTTCATAATTTGTTATAGAACACAATTATGTACGATTTTAATAAAATAAACAGCTCATTTGATCTGATCGATAAGAACGATGATAGAATTGAAACTTATCGGGAAGACACTATGATGCGAGGCGACCCTGATGCTGTGCTTCGCGCCAGAGATGAAAATGAAGTCAAAGAAGCTCTGATCTATTGCAACAAAAATAAGATACCAGTAACAATCTCAGCCTCACAAACATCCATGACCGGCTCATCTGTTGCAAATAATGGTTTGCTAATAAGCATTGAAAAGCTGGATGGCGTGATTGACATAAACACAAAAGAATCTCCTCCAAAAGCTGTGGTAAAACCCGGCACAGTCGTAGCTGACCTTCAATCTGCAGTTGCCAGCCAAGGTTATTTCTACCCTGTTGCACCAACTTCCAGAGATGAATGCCGCATAGGAGGAAATGTCTCAACTAATGCAACTGGTGAGGATTCATTTAAATACGGACCTATCCGTAAATATATAAATCAAATAAAAGTAATTCTACTTGATGGATCAGAAAAGATACTTAAACGAAAACTTGATGAGAGCCCTTCTCTTGAACTTAATAAAGCTGGTTATTTTGCAGACTGGAAAAATCCAATAGATCTATTTGTCGGGTCTGAAGGGACACTTGGTTTTATCTCTGAAATAACTCTTAACCTACTTCCAAAATCTCCTGAGTTTTTCTCCGCGCTTATTCCGTTTCCTTCAAATAAAAATGCTCTGGAGTTTCTTGTCAAAACTGTACTGGCAAAAATAAAAAACCTGCGCACAATTGAATATATTGATTCTGGCGCTCTTAGCGCAATGAAAACATACAAAGCAATATACAAATTCCCAGACAAAGCAAAAGCGCTTTTGTATATTAAAGAAGAGTTTAATACTGAAAAAGAGCTGTCTCAGCTCCTTGAAAAACTATATAAATCAGTGACTGCTTCAACATCATCCTATTTTGCAGATTCAATTGTAATAGCAGACAGCCCTAAGAAAAAAGAGGATTTTAGATTGTGGAGACATAGGATCCCTGAAATGGCAAATGAGCATGGTCGTGAATACTGGAAAAATGGAGGAGGTAAAGTAGGTGGAGATTGGTGGGTTCCAATTAACAAACTTCTCAAGATGATGGATTTCTTTTATAGTGAAGCTGAAAAAACAAAACTCCCTTATATGGCATATGCACATCTTGGAAGAGGACACCCTCATACAAACTTACTTGCATGCAATCCAAAGGAAAAAGAGATAGCACAGGAAATGGTAATTCGATGTTGCAAGATGGCAGTAAAATTAGGCGGTGGGGTTGCTGGCGAACATGGGATTGGAAAGCTTCATACAGACCTGATGCCAATCCAACACACAAACAGCACTATACAAAAGATGATAAAATGGAAAAAGGAGTATGATCCGAATTTTATTTTAGGAAGAGGAAATCTTTTTAATCCAAAAATAATATGAAAAAAATAAAAACATACTTAAAACTCATTTTTCTTTCTTTGGTATCATTGGCTATTGTTATAGGTTTTTCTAAAACAAATGTGTTTGAGAGTATTGATAATTGGACCTTTGACATAAGACAGATTGCATTTGCTCCTGACACGATCGCTTCTTCTAATATTGTTATGGTGTGGCTTGATGAAGGAACAATGAAGAATCTTCCATACAGGTCACCTGTTCCAAGAGATTTTCTTGCAACCCTTAATAACGCCCTTGTAAAGACCGAGCCCAAAATCATAGCATATGACATCTTTTTTAAAGACCCTTCATTCTCTAATGAAGACATAGTTTTCGCAAGAAGTCTAAGTCTTGGACCATGCTATGCTGTTATGCCAATGAGAATTGGCGGGTGTGAAGAAAAAAATGGTGAGACTAATTCCACAGGGAAGGGAAGCCTAAAAGATTGTGTTGATCTACCTCTACCTTTATTTAAAAATTCCTTAAAAGGATTGGGGTTGGCTGATCTCCCGTTTAATGCATTCGACTCTATTGTGCGATTTTCAAAATTTGAATTTTCAACTGACCTTGGAATAACTCCATCAATTGCAGCTATTATCTTTGAAAATATCCAAGAAGAAAAAGCAATTGATGTCATAAGCAATCAAAAGCCCTGGCCATCTTTTGGACCATTTAAACTAACTCCATTTGTTGGAAATAATCAAAAAACATTCATACGTTTTGCAGGCCAACCCGGAGAGATAGGCAGTAAAACAAATACATTTCCAACCTATCCTGCAAGCCTTGTTGCCAAGGGCGTTCTTCCGCAAACATGGTTTAAAGACAAAATAGTCTTGGTTGGTGCTGCATATCAGGATCTAGAAGATGCTTTTCTTACACCCTATTATGCAAGATTCACAAACTTTACCAGAATGAACGGGGTTGAAATACACGCAAATATTTTATCCAACTTACTCACCAAACAGTTTTATTATACTCTG
>Ga0210051_1004244_pt1 | contig 14042 bp, 10 predicted proteins | sample CryGey092014_all_FD_185464 | JGI IMG/M metagenome (GOLD analysis project Ga0210051, IMG submission 185464) | Groundwater microbial communities from aquifer - Crystal Geyser CG23_combo_of_CG06-09_8/20/14_all (SPAdes) (version 2) | ecosystem: Environmental > Aquatic > Deep subsurface > Groundwater...
TCCCGAAAGACTATAAGTTTATCCATCTTCCTTATTCCCTGCTCACTCCCCAGGTCGATATAAATACTCTTCTCCTCTACATCTAAAACTACTCCCAAAAGAGGAAAGAGTTCTTCTATCTTCTTGGCTAACTCATCAATCATTGCCGCCAGATCACTCTCACTTCTTCCCTCTACTTTCTTAGCACTGGTCACCTCACCGGTAGTAGTATTGATGAAGCGGGCATTTAAGGTAATAATATTTCCTAATCTGCTTACACTACCAGTAACTATAATATCCACTCCTTTAATCTTCCCCGCTGAAACTCCAGTAGATGCATCAATTAAGCCGGAAAGACTTAACCCCGCCTCTTTCAACACACTCTCCAACTGGGCTCTCTCAACTATGGTAAATCTTTTTAAATTCTGCAAAGAAGTAGTAAGATTCTCACAAATTGCCTCACTGGTCACTCTTACCTCCCTCACTTCAAAATCTCCGATAGCAATCCGGGGACTAACCTCCTGAGCAAAGAGGTGAGCACCAGAGCACAAGAAAGTCCATAGTCCACGGTCCATAGTCCATAGAGAACAGAAAAGCAGGAGGGCACAAACCAGAGCAGCAGTTAAGATTGTTAAAAAGACCTTTCTCATTCTTTATCTCCTCTCCCCGCTTTCGCGGGCACAAGCTTTCCCCATAATCCTCCTTGTGGCTTCTAAATATTTTTCTCTTGTCTTCTCCACAATCCTCTCTGGTAAAGCAGGAGCAGGGGGTTCTTCATTCCAGTTAAGACTCCTTAGGTAATCGCGGACAAATTGCTTATCAAAACTCCTTTGTGGTCCTCCCGGACTATATTCATCCCCGGCCCAGAAACGGGATGAATCCGGAGTTAATACTTCGTCAACTAAGATAACTTTTCCTTTATAAATTCCAAACTCAAATTTTGTATCAGCAATAATTAAGCCTCTTTCCTCAGCATAATTGCTTGCTTCTTGATAAATCTTTAAACTCTTTTCCTTCAATTCTGCAAACAATTTTTCCCCTACTAAATCAGCGGCTTCTTTTTGAGTAATATTTAGATCGTGTCCAGATTTTGCTTTAGTAGCCGGAGTAAAGATAGGCTCAAGTAATTTATCAGACTCTTCCATGTCAGGGGGTAATCTTATTCCGCAAATACTCTCCTTCTGCTTATATTCCTCCCAGCCCGAGCCAGACAGGTAGCCTCTGACTACACACTCTAAGGGAATTACCTTTGCCTTCTTAACCAGGACAGACCTCCCTTTTAAGGTCTTCTTGAATTTTAACAATTGCTTGGGAAATTGAGAAATATTAGAGGTAATTAGGTGGTTTTTCATTACCCGCGAGGTCTTTCTAAACCAGAAAACTGACAAATCAGTCAAAATCTTTCCCTTATCCGGAATACCGGTAGGAAGAACTACATCAAAGGCAGAGATTCTATCAGTAGCCACTATCAGTAGTTTGTCATCAAGGTCATAAACATCTCTCACCTTTCCCTTAAAGAAGAGAGGAATCTCATCAAGATTAGTCTCTAAGATAACCTCCGACATCAACCTATCTCCTTCTCCTCAAATCACTTCTCACTTCTCCTTTAGTTAACCCGATTACTGATTACCGATTACCGATCACCGATTACCGATCACCGATCACCGATTACCGATCACCGATTACCGATTACCGATCACCGATTACCGATTACCGATCACCGATTACCGATTACTTCTCCCTTCCTACTTCTTCACATCCCCACCCTCTTAAAGACTCTCTCTAAATTCTTTAGATAAGATTTTGTATCAAGGCAGTTATTTATCTCTTCTTTACTTAATATTTTAGCAATCTCTTTATCTTTAGTCAAGAGCCTCCTAAAATCTTTCTCTTCTTCCCGGGCCTTCATTGCCTTACTCTGCACCAACCTATAGGCATCTTCCCGGGACATCCCTTTTTCAATCAAGCTCAGCATCACTTTTTGGGAGAAAATTAAACCTTTGGTCTTCTCTAAATTTCTTCTCATCTTATCCTTATGAACCACAAGGTTATCTATAACTGAAGCCATCTTTCTTAACATATAATCAATTAAGATACAACTATCTGGAATGATTACTCTCTCCACTGAAGAATTAGTTAGGTCCCTTTCATGCCAGAGAGAGATATTCTCCAGAGATGCTAAGGCATAAGAGCGCATAACTCTTGACAGTCCACAAATCTGCTCACAAATAATAGGATTTCTCTTATGGGGCATAGCTGATGAGCCCCTTTGCCCCCGGGCAAAGTATTCTTCCACTTCTAAAATCTCTGTTCTTTGTAGGTTTCTAATCTCAGTGGCAAATTTTTCTAAAGAGGAGGCAACTAGAGCTAAAGTAGTCATAAATTGAGCGTGCCGATCTCTTTGTAAAATCTGGGTAGATACTGAGGCTACTTTTAAGCCCAGCTTCTTACAGACATACTCTTCAATCTGAGGGTCAATGTTAGCATAAGTTCCCACAGCTCCGGACACCTTTCCATAGCCTATAACCTCTCTTGCAGATTTCATCCTCCTTAGATTTCTTTCCATCTCTGACAACCAGACGGCAAGTTTAAGACCAAAAGTAATTGGTTCAGCATGAACTCCGTGAGTCCTCCCAATCATTACCGTCCACTTATGGGACTTTGCCTTTTCCTTTATGCTCTTAATTAAATTCTTTATATCCTCAATAATTATCTTAGCTGATTCCTTCATTAAAAGAGACAAAGCAGGGTCTTCTATATCATAAGAGGTAACTCCTAAATGGAGGTATTTTGCCTCGTTACCTAAGTTCTCAGAGACAGCCTTAACAAAAGCAATTAAATCATGTCGGACTTCCTCTTCAATCTCTTTAATCCTAATTATCTCAAACCTTGCCTTCCTCTTAATCTTTTTCAGGGCTACCTCTGGAATTACACCCAACTTTGCCCAGCCCTCACAAATAGCAATCTCCACTTTAAGCCAGACCTTAAATTTATTCTCCTCTTCCCAGATCTTCTTCATCTGGGGATAAGAGTAACGTTCAATCAAGGCTCTCCTCCCTTCTGTCGCTTCGCTCCATTGTAAAATGAAAATTGTAAATATCAAATTTTAAATTTTGTTTTCTTTTTGCGATTTGCAATTTACAACTTGCAATTTACAACTCGACATTCTATGAATGTCGCTACTTATGCCACTGGTAATATTTCATCTTTTCTTCTGCCCCTTTATGCTCAGGGTTTAACTCTAAAGTCCTTCGCCACTCATTACCAGCCTCTTCCGTCTTTCCTACCTGACTATAAGCTACTCCTAAAGAGAAGTGGTAATCTACATTTTCCGGGTCTAATTTAACTGCCGCCTCTAACTCAAAGACTGCTTCCTCAGATCTGTCTTTCTTGCTATAGATAATCCCCAGCCTATAATGCTTTGTGCCTTTGTGCCTTTGTGCCTTTGTGCCTCTGCTGCCCTTCTTACTATAGATAATCCCCAGCTTATAATGGGCTTGAGGATAATCAGGATTTAAACTCAGTATTTCTTTAAGCAGTTTTACTGCCTCTTCAGTCTCTCCTTTCTCTTCATAAATTGCACAGAGGTAGAGGCGACTTTGCAGGTCGTGAGAATCCAGATTAACTGCTTCCTTTAATTCAAGGATTGCCTCTTGGTTTTGCTTGCGCTTGGCATAAATAATGCCCAATAAGCTATGTATCTGAGCAAATCTTAAATCCCGGCTAGCCTTAAACAAAAAGAGCCTTCTTAAAAGAGCAAAGAAGGGAGAATGTCCTTTAATTTTATTCTCCCACTTTCTTAAGGAGTAATTGTTTGGAGAGAGCAGGAGAGCCCTCTTAAAAAGATTCTCAGCCTCACTTTTGTCTCCTTCTAAATTATAAAGGTGAGAAAGAAGAGCATATTTAAGAGAGTCCTCAGTATCCAATTTTAAAGATTTTCTTAAATTTTCCTTTGCCTCTTCAAATTCCTCCTTTTGAAAGAAAAGGCAACCCAAACTAAGATAGGCTTCAGCATAATCAGGATTTGCCTCAAGGGCTTTTTTATATTCTTCTTCTGCTTTTTCCATCTTCCCCCAAAAGTAATAAGCCCTTCCCAGATTATGACGAAGGTCAGCAAAGTCCGGTCGGAGATTGGCTGCCTTGCTTAATTCTTCAACTGCTTCTTTATACCTACCACTCAAAGTATAGATATCCCCTAAAAATTTCAAAGCATCAACATAAATAGGATTTTGAGATAATGCCTCTTTTAACTCAGAGATCGCCTCCTTGAGTCTTCCTTCTTGGCAATAAGCATTAGCCAAGTAATAGCGCACATCAGCATAAAAAGGCTTTAACTCAAGAACTTTTTTAAACAAAGCTCCAGCCTTATCATACCTTCCCTTATAGTAATAAGCAAAAGCCTGGCGGTAATATCCTCCAGCCTTACCCAGGGGAGTCTTAAAACTCATCCTTGCCCCTCCTTTTCCTCTTTGTTAATTATAAAGTATTTTCCCCAAAAAGTCAAAAAATAGGCTGCAGAGCACCTTGACTTCTTGAAAATAAATGATATAATCGGATTGGAAGATTGGAAGATTAAAGGATGGTAGGAGGGCATTCATGCCCGATACAATTCATGATAAATCGTGCCTAAAGGCACTCCTACCGGCACTCCTACCGGCACTCCTACCAACTCAATGAACTCAAATGGAGCAAAGCGACTTAAAGGGGGGGATAAGAATGGGAAGAAAAACTTTTATCTGTGGTCTGGTCTTAGTCTTTCTCTTTAGCTTGACTTCTGGCTGTGCCCGGAAAGAAAAGAAGACAGAGACTAAGCTGACAAAAAAGGAAGAGGCAATTAGAGAAAAGATGGAAAGAGAGAAGGGGGAAAAGATTGGGAAGCAATTAATTATTGGAAAGGGAGGAAGGATAAAGATAGTCTACTGGACTCAACCCTTTGGGACTTCCTTGTCTGAGAATAAGGATATAGCCAGAGCCTGGAGGAGACTTTATACAACCTTTGAGAAGAAGTATCCTCAGATTGAGATAACCGTAGAGATGATGCCAGCCTTAGAGGCTTTTAAGACCAAGTTATTAATGGCGGCAGCTACCGGGAATGCTCCCGATGTGGCTACAGTTGACTCTTACTGGGTGCCTAAGTTTTATGATTTAGGTTACCTTCAACCCTTAGGTGAGTTCTGGTCAAAGGAGGACCAGAAGGATTTCTTCCCCTTTTGCATTCAGGGAACATCAAAGGGAGAGAAGATTTATGCTCTCTGGTACGGGACTGACCTTCGCTGTCTCTATTATCGCACCGACCTAATCCCTCAGCCTCCCAAAGACTGGGAGGAGTTGATTAAGACCGCCAAGAAGGTAACCACAAAAAAGGTTTGGGGTTTTGGTTTTCCTGCCGGAAGGAATGAAGGGACTTTATGTTGTCTTCTCCCTTATCTCTGGGGACAAGGGGGAAGGTTAGTAGATGAAAAAGGAGCACCAGTCTTTAATCAAGGGAAGAATAAAAAGGCTTTAATCTTTATCTTAAATGCTTACTCAGACTTAGTAAATAAGGAAAAGGTGAGTCCTCCCGATGTAGTTCTCTCTGACGGAGAAAGCTATGTTGAGCCGCGGGTTTATGCCGGAGGATATGCTATGTTTAATGGGGGTTCCTGGCAGATTAATACCATTAGAAATTTTAGCCCCGAAGTTGCCAACCTCTGGAAAGTTACTGACCTGCCGATGCCCAAAGGAGCAAAACATTCTACCACTGTCGGTGGATTTACCTATGCCATCTTTTCTAAAGATAAGGAAAAGAAGTCTGCTGCCTGGAAGTTTATCCAGCATATCTCCTCTACTTCCGCTCAGGTTATGTTAAATAAAGCCGGTGGAGGCTTACCAACAAGAAAGAGTGCCTATAAGGCTGACCCTTATTTCTCAAAAGACCCTTATTACCAAGCCTTTATGAAGATGTTAGAATATGGAAGACCAAGACCAGGAGTTCCCCTTTATTTTAATATTTCCGAACAGATTCAATTAGCGGTAGGAGAGGTAGTCTCCGGGGGAAAGACTGCTCAAGAAGCCTTAGATAAGGCAAGTAAGAAAATAGAGGAAGAATATAAGAGAATGAGGAAGAGAAATCAAAAATGAAAAATAAAATATAAAAAATTAGGAAGAAAATTTTATGTTTAAGAAAAAGAAGAAGATAGGTCACCTCCCTTTTATTCTCCCGGCAATTATCTTTATCCTTTCCTTGACCCTTTATCCGGTCCTTTATGCATTTTATTTAAGCTTTACTGATGCCTCTTTACTTTACCCCACCAAGAGTTTTGTCGGGGTTAGAAATTATACTGACCTTCTTTCTTCACCCATCTTCTTTGCAATTATGCAGAATACTTTCATCTTTGTCTTTTCTTGTGTCTTCTTACAATTTACTCTGGGTTTAGGATTAGCTCTTGCTTTGAACCAAAAACTTAGGGGAAGAGTTCTGGTCCGCGTGCTTCTTCTTATCTCCTGGGTTATTCCCGGGATTATCATTGGTCTTATCTTTCAATGGATGTTCATTGGTGACCGCTACGGCTTGATTAACTACTGCTTAATCTCCTTGGGGGTCAAACCAGTAGAATGGCTCTCCCATCCTCTATCGGCGATGCTCTCACTTATTGCCGCTAACACCTGGCGAGGAACAGCTTTCTCTATGATTATCCAACTTGCCGCCCTACAGACTATACCTGACGAACAATATGAGGCGGCTAATGTTGATGGTGCCTCATCTCTTCAGAAATTTTACTATATTACTCTTCCCTGGCTCAAGCCAACAATTTTAATTAACATAATCATGATAACTTTAGCTACTTTTAACACCTTTGATTTAGTGATGTCTTTAACCGGTGGAGGACCAGTGAGGGCAACTGAGGTTATCTCCCTTTATATGTACAAAGAAGGATTTGCTTTCTTTAAATTAGGCAGTGCTTCAGCTCTGGCTATGATAATGTTCCTTGTAAATATTGTCTTTACTTTAATTTATATAAGAGTCTTAAGACAAGACCAGGAAGTGAGTCTGGTTTGAGGTGAAAGATGAAGGCAAAGAGTAGTCCATAGTCCACAGTCCATAGTCCATAGTAAAGTTTGAGGTGAGAGATGAAGGCAAGAACAAGAAAAAGGGTAGGCGATTCTTTTCTTTACTTAATATATTTCTTGGCTGGGTTATTTGCCGCTCTGCCAATTATCTGGGTAGTCTCTACTTCTATTAAACCAAGGCAGGAAATCTTCTCTTATCCTCCTAAATTAATTCCTCAGAGCCCTACTTTAGAAAATTTTGTTTATGTCCTCAGAGGAACACCACTGCCTCAATACTTTTTAAATAGCCTAATTGTTGCTCTTTCTACTACTTTTTTAGTCCTTTTGCTTGCTTCCTTAGCCGCCTATGGGTTTTCTCGCCATACCTTTAAGGGTAAATACGCAATCTTAATGGTCATTATTGGAACCCAGATGATTCCTGGGGTCACCAATATCATCCCCTTATATTTAATAATGAATAAACTCCACTTACTTAATACTTATCTTGCTTTAATTTTGATTTATGCGGCAATCAATGTTCCTTTTTCTATCTGGCTTTTAAAAGGTTTTTTTGACAGCATCCCCTTTAGTCTTGATGAATCAGCCTTAATTGATGGCTGTAGTAGATTAAAGGCTTTCTGGAAAGTTATTCTTCCTCTCTCTTTACCCGGCTTATCGGCAGTAGCAATCTTTACTTTCATTGCTTCCTGGAACGAATTTGTCTTAGCCTTAGTCTTAATTTCCTCCCAGGCTCGTCAGACCCTACCTCTGGGAATCTATATGTTTAGCAATACTTATCAAGTTTCCTATCACTCCATCTCGGCGGCTTGTTTAATTGCTGTCATTCCAATAGTAGCTTTATTTATCATCTTACAGGACTTCTTTGTCTCCGGATTAACTAAAGGAGCAGTGAAGGGATGAAGATATAAATTTGGGTAGACTCTCCCTCTTTAAATCCCAAATCCCAATAATTACCAATACTACCAAACAAATCCCAATTACCAAATCCCAAATCTTTATCTGTTCCCTTGGGATTTTGGATTTGCCCGTCCTCCGCAGTAGCAGGCTACTGCTACGGAGGATGGATTTTGGATTTGGTAGTATTTGGATTTTGGATTTCCACAAAAGGCAGTGGGATTAGAGCCCTTCCTTTACTACAACCTTTAAAGGATGGTCTAAGACATCAAGGTATCCTTTTTCATCTCCTACTTTATATTTAGGCAGAGTATACATAATAGATATGATTTTGTATTTCCCTCCTTTTAGATGAGTAAAATTAGTAATCTCATACCCTATATTCCCAATTTGACCGGGCACTTCTTCTGGCCCATCCAGAGCCTCAAGGTCATCTTGATAATAAAGATTAGGGATAAGGCCAGAAGAGGGAGGAATGAGGAGTCGGTTTAGCCAGGTCCCAGTATCACCTTCTCTTGTCCCGGCTACCACTAACCATTTAGCCGGACCATAATCCAGCTTGTGCTCTTTTTTAGACATAACCCCGTCAAGCTCAACTCCTTTAAGATTATTAGAGTTATAAAATTTCCTTCCGGTAATCAAGCTGGCATCAGCACTCATCCGCAGAGAAAGCTTTGATAAGAGTAAACTTAGATCAAAAGGTAGATTAATAATGATGGGAAGTTTAAAAAAGCTGCAATAAGCAGTGAAATCGGAATTTGCCCAGGGGGTGGAAAAGACTCCAAATACTTTAGTCCTACTCTTTGACCTTCTAATCACCCTTACCGGACCATCTAGGTAACCAGTTACCTGAGAGGTAAAATCCTCCTCATTTTTGGAAAAACGAACCCCTAAAAACATTCTGGCCTCAACTCTTACCTTAAAACGATCAAAGATGTCAACCCCATCTCCGCCTCCAGTTTTAGTAATAGTAAGGTTATCAAAGACCATCTCTGCCTGCGGGCAAAATCCTACAATATACCTCTGGGCTTTAATCTTATTCTCTTTAGGCAGATAATCAACATAGTCAAGAGAAGACTTCTTCTTTGGAGAAGAAAAGGAAAAGAGGTAAGCCCACCCCTTCGAACCATTAAGGGGGTCAATTACTTCAATCTCCAAGCCTTCTTCTCTATCCTTAATCCAGTCTTTTTGGAGGACTCTATTCCCTAAGTCTTTAGCCATAAAGACAAGTTCATCATTATTACTCAAGAGACTATAAGAATTAGAATCCTTCCCAAAGTTCAGATTTTTGGAATTTGAGATTTGGGATTTGGAATTTACCCCGTTTAGAAATCTTTGATTTCTAACGGGGTTTACGCTAGAGGAAGGGAAGATTAAATCTCCTTGAGAATCTCTTCTGTCTATTTGAAAAGGAATAGGCACAAACTTTTCGGGGTCAGACCCCACAGGGTCGGTAGAGACGACCCGTCGGGTCGTCTCTACGGAGGTTTGACCCCGATTAGCATATAAATAAAGACTATTTACCTTTTTGCCTAAGAACTTACTTAAGTCTTCTCCCTTCACGATAATCGGGTCTACTTGGCGGGTAATGGTCCTCTTAAGTAAAGAGTTCCCTTTTAGAGGAGAAGTACAACTCAATAAACTAATTATTATTAGAGAATAAAACCTTGCTCTCCTTTTCATATTCTACCTCCATCTTCCTCAAAGGGTATTGTCAAAAACCACAGATAAACACTGTAATCGCTGATTTTATATCAGCGCCAATTAAAAGGGTATTGTCAAAAACCACAGATAAACACTGTAATCGCTGATTTTATATCAGCGCCAATTAAAATTGGCGATTACATTATCTGTATTAATCTGTGTTAATCTGTGGTTTATTCGTAGTCGCAAAATATCTTTCCGCCAAGATTACAGCTACATAATCATCAAAGGGTTCTTTTGGTATTTGTAAGGATTGAGGAATAAGACGCCAGATGCCCCGGGGAGGATTTTCTTTTAAAAAACGCTTCTCAGCCTCCCAAGTAGAAAGGTGTTCATCCACCTCCCGGATATCTAAACCTAAATTTGCCTCAATCAAACTTCTTTTTATCTCCTTACTCCCGGTGCGATCACCAAGGATAATTAAAGAAGGACAGTAATCCTTTATCATCTCCCTTATCTCTTCTTCTAAATTCAGGGATAAACCAACCTTTTTCTTTAACACTCCTTTGTCCCTATCCACCACTGCTAACCCACACTTTTCCTTACCGGGGTCAATAGCCAGCACTACCTGACTTTTTATCACCTTTATCCTCATTTGGAGTGCATTGACCATGTCAATGCATGCAACAACAGCTTTGTGCACTCCATAAATGATTTTGGCATTTGACATTTCTTATTCTATTTTTATTACTTTCAAATCTATCTCCAGAGGACCGCGGGTATAAATGTCTCTTATCGTCACTACCTGCACCTTTAGGTTAACATCTGACCCTTTTATCAAATCAACTAAATCATAAAATTTAAAGGCACTGATTTCCCCCATCTCCCCTTGAGGGTCAGTGAGCACCCCCTTTTGCAAAGCAAGCTGGCGACTTTCCTGAAGAAGAAGGAGCAATTCTTGTTCCAATCTATCCTGAGATATACCTTGCTTAATAATCCTCTCAATAAGAACCTCACCCTGCTTAAAAATTATCTTATTCTCCACAAAGTCAAACCTAAGATAGAGAGGCTCACCAGCTATTACATTCTGAGTAGAGAATAATCTTAACAACATATCAGCTGGCCCTATCTTTAGGGTCTGAACAACTTCTTCTAATTGTTTTTGATAAACGACAATCCCCTCCTGGGCTTTTTTAGTCTTTGCCCCCCGAGATAAAGCTATCTTGTTTGCCTTCTTAAGAATCTCAATTAAAGAGGACCTTATTGCTGAGCCTTCCCCTCCCCCTTGGATTTCTGCCCGGATGACCTCCTCCCCGGACTTAAAGATTAGAAGACCAGCTTTAGTCTCTTCCAGGCCTGCTTCAGCCTTCTCTTTCTCCAACTGGGCTTTTCTTAAGCGAGCAAAAACCTCGTCACCAATTACTCTTAACTTTTTTATCTTTTCTTCCAATCCAACCTCTTTTTGCTTTAACTCCTTCAGTCTAAGATTCAGCTCTCTTTTGGTAGCCTTTAACTTCTCTGCTTCTTCCCTAGATTTAACTATTCTTTGCTCCTGTTTAGATAGCTCTTCTTGGATTTGGTTGCGTTGAGCAAGAACTTTTTCTAATTCCTCTTGCAGCCTATAAAACTCCTTCCTTTCTACCTTTGTTCTCTTGGAAAGCACTCTTAGGTCCCTTACCTTCTCTCTTAGCTCTTTTCTCTTCTGCTGAAGATTCTTTTGCTGATGACCATATCTTCCCTTTAGGACTCTTAAGTCTTTCCCTAAGGCAATTACTTGCTTTTTTATCTTCTCCATTCTAAACAAGGCATCCCGAGCATTTTCTGAGACCACGCTTAAGGCGGCTAAAGTAACTAAAGTAATCAATATACCACTGATAATGGTAATTATAATTGCTGTCCATTTAGGACGCAGACCTAAGATAGTAAGTCTTCTTCGTCCTACTCTCCGTCCCAAGAGGTCACCAACATAAGCAATTATCCCCCCGGTTAAAATAAGCAAAAGAATGAATTTTAAACCAAACAATATTTACCTCCTCTTACTTCAAATGTCTTCTCAAACCAACCCTTTAAAAGCTGGCGATTTTGCAGACAGCGGTCAAGAAATTTTGGGTAGGCAGACTTAACTTTAGTCTTGACTTCTTCCTCATTCTTTACTAACAATTTTGTCTTTTCAACCATAGTCTGATATAAATTTTCTCTAGTATGAGGAATATAATACTCCATTATCTCTGTCTCTTTAAATAAACTCTCACAGCGAACATCATGAGAGACAGAAATCATTGGAATGGAAGATACCATTGATAAGACACAGGCATGATAGCGAGTGCTAGTCAAAAATTTTAACTTTGATAAAAGACCGGTAATATCCTTTAGGTTATAATCATTACTGGGAATAAGCCTGGCTCTATCCTTGTATTCCATTAGCTCATAAACATCTTTTGAGGGAGGGTAATCCATCCTCTCCATGCAAAAGATTAAGAGATTAGCATTATGCTCTTTAATACAATAATCAGCATATTTTGCAAATTCTTTCTTTACTTTCTCACTATTTTCCCGGTCTTTCCTACCCCAGGTATGGTAGTAAGGATAACGATACAGGTCTTCCTTGGGTCCAAAGAACCTGATTGTTACTGGCCACCAGAAAAATTCTTTGGGGGCAAATCCAATCAGTGGTCTTTTAGGGTCAAGATTTAATTTTCTTAACAAATCATTTGTATAGTCCTCCCCTGGTGGTTTATACTGAAATGCTGTATCGGTGGTGACAAAAACCTCTTTAGTAACTCCATATCTTTTTAATTTATCTCGGGCATCATAGGAGCGGGTAATTAAGAGGTCCATCTTATTAGCAATCCATTTAGTAAATTTTTGATTCAAGGGTTTTAAGTCTCCACAATCAACAGCATAAGCAACAACCTTACAGTCAACAGGTTTTGCTAACAAGGTACCAAAGAGATAACTATACAATAAAAAAGAAGAAAAATGGTCAGTAAAGGTCGAGCCTTCAACCAAGATAAGTAAGTCATAGCGAGCAAGAACTAACCCTAAAACTTTAGGTATCCACTTTACTCCAATTGGCCAGCTTGTTCCCAGCTCAATTATCCTCACCTTGGGGTCCTTTAGATAGCGTCGGACATTTTCCTCGCTGAGAGCTATGGCTACTAATTCTAATTCTCCATATTCTCCCAAGGTCTTTCTAACATCCTCAACAATAGTTACCAGTCTTGACTCTGAGCCAGTATTATTCTCACCATTATAACCAAAGAGAAGGACTCTTACTTTATTATCCCGTAATCTCTTCATTTTTCCCCTCTTGCTGTGGGAAAGATCTCCTGAGCTTGATGCTATTTATTATAACATTTATTTCAAATAAAGTCAAAAGTTTTTCTTGCTAAATCTTTATCTTTGTGCTATAATCTATTTGCAAGGGGTCTGACCCCGCACAACGGGGTTTACGGGTCTGACCCTGCCTATTGTAGAGACGACCCGGCGGGTCGTCTCTACGAGGGAGATAAGTATGAAGGCTGCGATTGAGGAGAAGATTATTCCCATTAAGATTGAAGATGAGATTAAAGGCTCTTACCTGGACTATGCTATGAGCGTAATAATAGGTCGAGCCTTACCTGATGTGCGAGATGGCTTAAAACCAGTGCATCGGCGAATACTTTATGCCATGAGTCAGCTGGGGTTAACTCCCGATAAACCCCATAAGAAGTCAGCCCGGGCTGTGGGAGAAGTCTTGGGTAAATTTCATCCCCACGGCGATGTAGCTGTTTATGATGCTATGGTCCGAATGGCTCAGTATTTTTCCTGTCGTTATCCCCTGATTGACGGTCATGGTAACTTTGGCTCAGTAGATGGTGACTCTCCGGCAGCAATGCGTTATACTGAAGTGCGATTATCTTCTCCTTCTTTGGAGCTGCTTTCTGACCTCAATAAAGAGACGGTAGATTTTATGCCCAACTTCGATGAATCATTAAAAGAGCCAACCGTTCTTCCTTCAAAACTTCCCCATCTTTTAATAAATGGCTCTTCCGGAATTGCTGTAGGAATGGCTACTAATATCCCACCCCATAATTTATCCGAGATAATTGACGGCTGTATAATGCTTATTGATAATAAAGAAGCTAGTTTAGAAGATTTAATGGAGGTAATCCCCGGTCCTGATTTTCCTACTGGTGGTTTTATCTGGGGAAGAGAGGGAATATATCAGGCTTACTCCACCGGGCGAGGAATATTTACTGTCCAGGCAAGATGGGAGTTTGAAGAGATAAAGGAAGGAAAAAAGAGAATTGTGGTTACTGAGCTTCCTTTCCAGGTGAATAAAGCCAATCTGGTAGAAAAGATTGCTGAGCTGATGCGGGAGAAGAAAATTCAGGGAATCTCTGAACTGCGGGATGAATCGGACCGCAGTGGGATACGAATAGTAATAGAGCTGCGCCGTGATGCTGAGACAAAGGTAGTCTTAAATCAACTGA
>Ga0210051_1004247_pt1 | contig 14039 bp, 14 predicted proteins | sample CryGey092014_all_FD_185464 | JGI IMG/M metagenome (GOLD analysis project Ga0210051, IMG submission 185464) | Groundwater microbial communities from aquifer - Crystal Geyser CG23_combo_of_CG06-09_8/20/14_all (SPAdes) (version 2) | ecosystem: Environmental > Aquatic > Deep subsurface > Groundwater...
TGGATAGTGGGGAAGTTAAAGTTTTTAAAGGGTTTCGGTCGCAGCATAACAACGCCAGAGGACCATACAAAGGAGGAATCAGATTTCATCCGAATGTTACTAAAGAAGAAGTGATGGCACTTTCAATCTGGATGACTTGGAAATGTGCGGTGGCGGGAATTCCTTTTGGTGGGGGAAAGGGCGGAGTGGTGGTTAATCCTAAAGAGCTATCTGAAGGAGAATTAGAGAGACTCAGTCGAGGATATGTCCGGGCAATCTCTCCGATTATCGGGCCGAGAATTGACGTTCCGGCACCGGACGTAGGGACAAACGGAAAAATAATGGAGTGGATGGTTGATGAGTACCGGCAAGTGCTGAGGTCGCCTCGCGACAAGACTCGCCGCACATCCTTTTTAAATGAAAATGAAATCCTTGCCACATTTACCGGCAAGCCGGTGGAAGTAGGTGGAAGTTTAGGGAGAGAGAAAGCGACGGGAAGAGGAGGAGTCTGTGTTTTGCAAGCATTGCTTTCAAAACTAAATCCTAAGAACCAAACTCTAAACCCAAAACAAATCCAAAATTCGAATTTCCAAAATCAAAAACAAAAAGGTTTAGGATTTAGTGCTTCGAATTTAGAGTTTCCGCAATCCGTCAGGATTGCGGTACAGGGAATAGGAAATGTGGGATATTGGTTTGCGAAAATTGCTCAGGAAGAAGGGCTTGCGATTGTGGCAATTTCGGACAGTCGAGGCGGAATAGTGGGGCCCGCCTTCGCCAAGGCTTCGGCGGGTAAAGATATTGGGAATATCGAGAAGATAAAGGAGTTTAAGGAAAAGACAGGTAGTGTGGTTGGATTTCCTGGAATCAAACCAATCACCAATGATCAATTATTGACAATAGATTGTGATGTTTTAGTGCCGGCGGCCTTGGAGAATGTAATTACTAAAGAAAATGCGGATAAGATAAAGGCAAAAATTATTATTGAAATGGCCAATGGTCCGATAACTCCAGAAGCAGATGAGATTTTGAACCAAAAAAGAGTTATTGTTGTTCCGGATATTTTGGCAAATTCCGGTGGGGTGACGGTTTCTTCTTTTGAGTGGGAACAGAATATGGCGCAAGAAAAATGGAGCGAGAAAAAAGTGAATGAGAGGTTAAAAAAGACGATTGAGGAAGCTTTTGAAGAAATATGGAAAATGGGGGAGAAAGAAAAAGTCGATTTACGGAAAGCAGCCTATCTCTTGGCAGTTGACAAAGTAATCAAAGCGATGCTAAAGTAACAGCTATGCCAAAAATTATTGTTGATCCAGTTAAATGCATCGGTTGCGGGCTTTGTGTCTCGATTGCCGAAAAAGTCTTTAAAATAAATGACCAAGGAAAAAGTGAAGTAATCGGAGAATGTGGAGAAGACGAGGACTGTAATCAAAAAGTAACAGAGTCGATTGAAAGTTGCCCGGTACAAGCGATTTCAAATGAATAAAAAAACATTTGGTTTAATTGTTTTACTTTTATTGGTAGCCTCCTTTCTTGGTGGCTCGACAGCCGCGCAAATTAAATATCTCCAAAAAGGATCAAAAGGACAAGGAACGCCGACGCAGGCCGTGCAGCCAACCCAAGCCCCCTTTGTTCCTAAGACAAAGACCGCCAAACCGGAAGTAAAATTTTTTGTAATGAGTTTTTGCCCTTATGGAAATCAGGCAGAGGCAGGGTTGGAACCGGTTTATCAGCTTCTAAAAGATAAAGTAACTTGGACTCCCCAATATATTATTAGCGACCAAAAGGCTTCCTGCGAGCAAAATTGCCCTTATCGGGTTTACAACGACGAAGCAAAGACTCGTTGTGAGGAGGCAGTTAAACAAAACCAAGTTAAAGATTTGGAAACTTGTAAGGGATATTTTCCTTACACGTCTGCCGACGAATGTTTGCAAAAAGAATGTGCCAAGCTTAAGGCGGGCGAGTTTGAATCTCTTCATGGGCAGCAAGAACTCAATCAGGATATTAGAGAAATTGTTGCCTACAATTTGGCGGTTGAATCGGAACCTTCGGTCTTAGGGGCGGCGTCCGGGGAAGGAATTTTAAGCAAATGGTGGAAATTTATTTCTTTGGTAAACGAGAAATGCACCGCGAGCAACGCTGATACTTGCTGGAAAGAACAAGCAACTGCCGCCGGACTGGATACCTCTAAAATTTCTCAAGCGGAAAAAGCCCAAAAAACGACTTTGGCTCAAAAAGAAAATACTGCCGCGCAAAAATACCAAGCAACCGGTTCACCCACGGTTTTCATCAATGACACCTTATATAATGGTGGACGCTCACCTGAGGACTATAAGAAGGCGATTTGCTCTGCTTTTGAGAATCCGCCAGAGGAATGTGGTAAAATACTGGGGCAAGAAGGAGCCTCAACTAGCGGGGGGTGTAATTAGGAGAAAAAATGGACAAAATTAAATATTTAATTATTTTTCTTTTGGTAGCGGCAGCGGGGGCGGGAGGATTTTTCTGGACAAAAAACAGAATGGTTGGTAGCAACGCCAATATAAAAAGGGAAACAACTTCTGTTCCTACATCAGCACCGACTTCTCAACCAGTACCCAATTATCCACAAACCGTGGGTAATTTTCTGGTGACAGACAAAGAAGTTTGTGCGAAAGACGGAAAACCTTTAGTTTATTTCTTTGGTTCTACTTCTTGTCCGCATTGCGTTTGGGAGAAACCTATCATGGAAAAAGTGGCCAAGAAATTTGGCGATACAATTGACTTCCATGAAAATATTGACTCATCAACCGACAGTGATGTCTTCCAAAAATATTCAGACATAAATCCCGGCTATGTTCCCTTTTTGGTTTTAGGCTGTAAATATGTTCGAGTTGGGGCAGGGGAAAACTTGGGGGCTGATGACACCGAATCACAAAAATTGGAAGAAGAAGCCTTAACTGCGATTTTGTGCAAATTGACCGGTAGCAAACCAGATTCTGTTTGCGCTTCAGTGAAAGATAAAACCTCAGGAGTTAAGTAGTTTTTGATATTGTCAGCTCCGTCTTTTTTTCTGTTTGTGCTAGAATTGCCACATGATTAAGCTCAACGCCAAACAACTTCGGACGTGGAACAAGGAAGACCCGCCTTCTCCGCCAGCTGGCGGATTCGGCGAGGCGAGGAAAAACCCGATATATATTGTCTTGGATAATGTTTTGGACACTTATAATATCGGGAGTATTTTTCGGCTGGCGGATGCAGTGGCGGCAGAGGAAGTAATTATTACCGGCCAAGCCGAAGTTCCGCCGAATACGAGAATTAAAAAGGCCTCGATAAATACGACGGAATGGGTGAAGTGGCAGTACGCTTCAACTGCAGTTGAAGCAATTGCCAAGTTAAAAGTTCAAAGTGAAAAGTTAAAAGTTGTGGTGATAGAACAAGACAAGAAAAGTATCCCTTATACCGAGATGAAATGGGAATTTCCCGTAGCGGTGGTAGTAGGGAACGAAACAAGTGGGGTTTCCCGGGAAGTTTTGGAGATGTGCGATTCAGTGGTAGAGCTGCCGATGTTTGGGGTGAATATTTCTTTAAACGTTATGGTAAGTTTAGGAATTGTGCTTTACGAAATCGCGGAGAATCTCAAACTGCCAGGTTGACTTTGAGGTTATTTTTTGCTAACATATTCTTAGATATGTAAAGAACTTTGCCAAAAGTTTTTGGGACGAACCCGCTTTTGGCGGGTTTTTGTTTGAAAATTGAATTTAATTGGGAGTAAGGTACTTGACCCTCCGCAACTTACCTCAAGTCTTTTCAGTACTATTCGTACACGACTTGAGGAGCGTTTGCTGGCGGGTCAAAGTGCTACGGCACTTTGACAATCAAAAAGTGGTAGGAATTTTAAATTGAAGAGGTAGTTTTTTGCCCTCCACAGCTTACTTCAAGCCTTCTCGTACTATTCGTACACGGCTTGAAGAGCGCTTGTTGGCGGGCTGCAAAAATTGCTTCGCAATTTTTTTGAGAATTTGATCCTGGTTCAGGATGAACGCTGGCGGTGTGCCTAAGGCATGCAAGTCGAGCGCCCCGCCGCAAGGCGGGGAGCGGCGAACGGGTGAGTAACGCGTGGGAACGTACCCCTTTGTATAGGATACCCCCGCGAAAGCGGGGCTAATACTGTATGTTTTCGTAAGAACAAAGCACGTAACTGTGCGCAAAGGGAGCGGCCTACGTCCTATCAGCTTGTTGGTAGGGTAATGGCCTACCAAGGCAATGACGGGTAGCTGGACTGAGAGGTCGGTCAGCCACAAGGGGACTGAGACACGGCCCCTACATCTACGGATGGCAGCAACTAGGAATATTGCACAATGGAGGAAACTCTGATGCAGCGACACCGCGTGAAGGATGAAGGTTTTCGGATCGTAAACTTCTTTTAACCGGCATAGTGCCGGAAGAATAAACACCTACAAACTACGTGCCAGCAGTCGCGGTAATACGTGGGGTGTAAGCGTTATCCGGATTTATTGGGCGTAAAGCGTTTCGTAGGCGGTTTACCACATCTTGTTTTAAAGATCTTGGCTCAACCAAGAAAAAGGGCAAGAGATGGGTAGAGTAGAGTCAAATCGGGGATGTTAGAATTCATGGTGGAGCGGTGAAATGCGTTGATATCATGAAGAATACCGAGGGCGAAGGCGAACATCTAGGTTTGTACTGACGCTGAGGAACGAAAGCTAGGGGAGCGAAAGGGATTAACTTTAGTCCCATTCCGTTGTAAGACGGGATTAAAAATTGGCTATATCGGTGAAACTCCTTGTTGATTTCGGGTTATCTTCGGTGATAAGCTGAATTTAATGAGGACAATACCGAGGGAAGTCGGTTATTTTGAGGGTAGACAATAGAGATTAGAAGCTGGAATTTGAAGTTGGAAAGTAGAAGATAGATTGATAAAATAACAATGTGATCAAAACATTTCGTGATTTAGAAGTATATCGGGAGTCTTATCAGTTGATGTTAATTGTACACGGAGAAGTTAAGAAGTTTCCCGTATATGAAAGAACAGACTTGGCTCCGCAAATGAGAAGATGTTCTAAATCGCCTCCGGCAAATATTGCCGAAGGTTGGGCAAAGAGAAGGTTTGAAAAAGAGTTTAAGAAACATTTGGGTGTAGCAATCGGTTCTTGTAACGAGATGGAAGTTCACATTGAAACAGCACGAGATTTGGGTTATTGGGATAAAGAATTTTGTCAATCACTTTTAAAAAGATACCAGAATCTTGGAGGGAAATTAACAAACCTTCGAGAAAATTGGAAAACTTACTAACTTCAACTTTCTAACATCAAGATCTAACTTCTATTTTCTATTGTCTATCTTCAATCTAACTTGACCCCGTAGAGACTGTACGCCAAATCCCAATTTATTACGAAGTATCAAACTTTGTTTAATTTGGGATATGATATAGTCCGATCTGCATGGCAACATGCAGAGTTTGGTAGAAATAACCAAACCATCCCGCTAAAGCGGGATAGTAACAATATGTAGAGACCCCTGTAGTCCTAGCTGTAAACGATGCCTGCTAGCTGGTGGCCGCACCTTTCTGTTTTTGGTGATAAACTAAAGTATGTATTTTGTGTATTTCCTAAAAAGCTTAAAAAGTGCTAAATTTTATATTGGATATACAAGTGACTTGAAAAAAAGATTAGTAGAGCACAATTCGAGGAAAAACTGTTCTACGAAAGAGGATACTCCGTGGAAATTAATTTATTATGAGGCATTCGAGAGCGAGAGAGATGCGCTGATGCGCGAGAGGAGATTGAAATACGACGGGAGAGCGAAAGTACTACTTAAGAAAAGACTACAAAATAGTTTGTCTTGAAGATAGAAAGGTGCGGCCGGTGGCGTAAGCTAACGCGTTAAGCAGGCCGCCTGGGGAGTACGGCCGCAAGGTTGAAACTCAAAGGAATTGACGGGGACTCGCACAACCAGTGGAGCATGTGGTTTAATTCGATACAAAGCGAAAGACCTTACCCGGGCTTGACACGCTACCGTTTTAGTTTTTCAGAAATGGAGAATGATCCGCAAGGATGGTAGCACAGCTGCTGCATGGCTGTCGTCAGCTCTAGGCGTGAGCTGTAGGCTTAAGTGCCTCATAGAGCGCAACCCCTGTTTGGTGTTAAATATTCACCAGAGACTGCCCCGCACCTTTTCCAACTAAGGCCATTAAGTTTCAATGGCGGTAGGCGAAGCCGACTTCGTCTACCTAAGGTGGAGATTCCACTGTACTTGGTTAGAAAAGGTGCGGGGAGGAAGGAGGGGACGACGTCAAGTCAGCACGGCGCTTATGTCCGGGGCAACACACATCCTACAATGGCGAAAAACAACGAGTTTAGCGAGACAGTAATGTTAAGCAAATCCCTGAAATTTCGCCTCAGTTCAGATTGAGGGCTGCAACTCGCCCTCATGAAGTTGGAATTGGTAGTAATCGCGGATCAGCAGGCCGCGGTGAATACGTTCTCGAGTCTTATACACACTGCCCGTCAAATCAACAAAGTCGGGGGCACCTGAAGCCGGGCTTTTGCCCGATGAAGGTGAATTCGGCGATGGGGGTTAAGTCGTAAAATTGTTGCGACCTCAATAGTAATGTTGAAGAAAAATTTGGCTGTATCGGTGAAGCCTAATTGACTTTCGGGTTATATTCGTACAGAATTAACTTAAATGTCAAATGGTAATACCGAGGGAACCCCGCCAATCGGCGGGGACGCCGTAGAGACTACACGCCAACGCCTACTACAAACGACAAAAGCATATCTTTTGGGAGCAATTCATGACGGAACCGAAAGAAAACTAACCTTTCGGATAAGTCAAAAATATAAAGCATACCCATTTTTTATAAAAAAGCTACTTGCCAAAATTGGCAGGAAAGCTTGGATTTACAAAGAGGGAAAGAAAAGGAAAGTTTACATTGTTGAATTTTCCAAAGCTTTTCTTAAAAGATTTAAAGTAAATTCACTTGAAGAAAAGAAATATTATATAAGAGGATATTTTGATTCGGAAGGTGGAATAACTAAAAATTCAAAATTAAGGCTTTATATTTATTTTGCTCAAAAGGATAGGTTTGATTTAGAAGAAGTTAGGAATTTTCTTTTAGAATTGGGAATTTTTTGCGGGGTTATTCATAATCCCAGCAGAAAAGTAGATCCTGATTATTGGCGATTTTTTATTAGAGCGAAATCTTATAAAGACTTTGCTAAAAAGATTGGTTCTTGGCATCCTATAAAAAGCCGTTTGTTGAGGATGAAGATATAGTCCATGCCTTTTGGAAACATAAGGAACGAATCCTACAAGAATTTTATTTTTAATGTAGTGATTTAAACATGAACAAGGTAGCCGTTCTGGAAGGAGCGGCTGGATCACCTCCTTTCTAAGGAGAATCTACACGCGTCCCGTTGAAGTTTCGGTGGAAAGCGGAATAAATCCCGCCTTCGCCAAGGCTTCGGCGGGCGAAGAAAGCTGTCTTAAGCTGACACTAAAAAGCTATTACCGGAAAAGTCATATTCGGTGAGTCTTCCTACCACTTTTTGAGTGCCAAATGAATAGCCCCGGAGAAATCCGGGGTTTTTGGTGAAAAAGAGAGCAAGAAGGAGGAAGAAAATTTTGGATTCGGTGGGCAAGGAAGGAATCGGACCTTCGACCTATTCTTTAGGACTAAAAATTCGGACTTTCTTAGTGGACTCTTTTTGAAGAAATCCGAACTTCTTTCCAGAAAAATTGTTAATCGTCAGCTCGCCCCTCGACTTCGCTCGGGGCTCGCTTAATTGTTGCGCTCGCGGAGTTTATCCCGCTATGCGGGGTTCGCGCTTTCGATTATAAATATAAATAAATTGTTTTCGGCGGCCGCGTAAAACGAAAGAACGTTTTTCGTTTTTAACCTCCTTAATTTTAACAAAATCCTAATTCCATAGCAACCCACCCACCCGATAGAAATTGTTGGCGGCGACCCCGTCCTCGCTCGCAGGCCGCCCTAGGGGGCGGCTCGCCAATGGCTATCTTTTCTAAAATCGCTGTACAATCCCTTCCTCGCCTTCGCGCGAGACGAAAGCCTTCGGCCGCGCTCGGCTTATCGTTTTCTGTTTTTCGTTTCGTAGCTCGTTGCGGCGGGGTGATCCGCTTTTCGCCCCCGCCTTCTTTATTTGTACCCCTTTCTGCTATTAAGGGCTCGGGTTCACGCAAAAGGAATAAAAATTTTAGAACCCTCGCGAGAATTCTCGAAGGGCTCGCCCCGCGTTTTCTTTCCCTTTTAAGGATAATCAAGCGGGGCTCGCGTTAGTCGGGAACGCTCGTTAAAGGCTGTGGTAACTCGAATGGTTATCTGTCGCGTTCCCTCCTTTTTAGCTGGTTGATCCCAACGGGGCGAGGGCGGCGGAGCCGTCAATAAATTTATTTTATTTCGTTAGACTATCTTTAAGAAGAGTAAAAGCACGACTAACTTCTTTTTCTTCGAGGACAATAATAAATTCAGAAAAGGTTGAAACAACCTCGACAATATTGATACCTTCCCAAGCAAGAATTTTTAGGATTGAATAATAAACTCCAGGTGTCAATACTGTTTTCCCGGGCAGATTAATCGTAATGGAAGAAAGGCCGTCGAGTTTAAAAATAATTTTGTCTTTTCCCAGAATTGTCTCTGCGATTTCTTTCAGCTCACTAGCAACAATAACAGTTGTCTCGAAAGTGCCTTGAGTAACTGTTAAAAAGTATTTTCTGGTTTTTTCGACTTCTTCTATAATTTTCTGGTGTTTCTCAAGAGAAAAATCTACATTAGAGACAGTAAATTCACTTAAGTTTGATCTCACGATTAAGTTACCACTTTTACTAAGAACATTTTTAACGAGCGGGGTTGATTTTATTGTTTTTGGATGCCGTTTTAACGCCATTAAAATAGCCCCTTCTTTTATATCTTTATAGGTCAGCCTTCTTACTTCAGGCAAAATTAAACGGGCTAACGCAGATAAATTAAGCAGTCCTTGAGAAAGACCTTCTTCAATAAATGGCTTATTTTTTATGATTTGACTAACAGCACCCGAAACAGTAATCATGTTAATTTTTTAACATTAATTGTTAAATTTGTCAAGAATATTTAAAAATTTGACACTTATCTTCAAAGATATATAATCTACTAAAACATTATCAAATTATTAAATTTTTTATTGAACGTATGACAAAACAAAATGCCATTTGCAAAATTTGCGGCACTCTCCTTACAGTTCCTGAAAATGTCGAGGTTTCAGAGATCATCACCTGTAATGAATGCCATACCAGATTAGTGGTACAAGAAATCGAAACAAATAAAATAACTCTTAATGAGGCTCCCCAGGTAGAAGAAGATTGGGGAGAATAAGCAATTTAAATGTTCACACTTGGTATTTTACATTCAACAATTCGCGAAGAAGAAAAACTTATCCTAGCCGCCGCTAAGAAACGTGGAATAAAAACCCAACTTATAGATATCAGAGAAGAGGTTTTCAATCCTGTGCTCTATAGGGCTAATTTTGAGCTTGCCTTAGAGCGATCTGTATCTACAGTTAAAGGCTTGTATACAACGAAATTCTTGGAATCTTTAGGAATAACCGTAATTAATTCCTCTAAGGTAACGTCAATCTGTGAAGACAAATTTTTTACCTCTCTTGCTTTACAGGAAGCTCAAGTACCCACGCCACAATTTGCTTTAGTTTTTGGAATTGAACAAGCAAAACAAGCTTGTAAACAACTAGGGGGATTTCCAGTAGTTTTAAAGCCTAGTTTAGGCTCATGGGGGAGATTACTAGCAAAAGTCAATGACTCTGATAGTCTTGAAGCAGTTATAGAACACAAAGACGTTCTGGGTTCACCTTATCAAAAAGTAATTTATATCCAAAAATATATTGATAAACCAGGACGAGATATTCGAGCTTTCGTTATCGATAATAAAGTAATTTGTGCAATTTATAGAAATTCATCTCACTGGATAACTAATACTGCTCGTGGTGGTATAGCCACAAATTGTCCTTTAACAGCAGAGTTACGATCTATCTCCAAAAAAGTATCTGAAGCAATTGGTGGAGGTATTTTAGCTATTGATATTTTTGAGACAAATAATGGACTATCAATCAATGAAATTAACCACACCATGGAATTTAAAAATTCCGAAGCCCCAACTCATGTTAGTATTTCCGGAGCAATCGTTGATTATTGTATAAGCCAATACAAAAAATTATGATTACAATCTCAATAATAGGGGGCTCAGGTTATGCAGGTGGCGAACTTTTACGAATCCTTTTAAATCATCCAAGGGTTAAAATTCACCAAGTAACTTCAAGGCAATTTGCTGGGCAGCCTATTTCAATTGCTCATCCAAATTTACGAAAAGCAACAAATTTAACCTTTACCCATCCAGATAAACTATCACGCTGTGACTTTCTTTTTGTCGCCTTACCTAACTGTATCTCTATGGAAATGATGACGAATTTGAAAAAGGTTGCCAATAAGATTATTGATTTGGGGGCCGATTTTCGAATTCATGACAAAGATCTATTTGAGAAATGGTATCACAAAAAACACACATCTCCTGAATTATTGGGACAATTTATCTATGGAATTCCTGAATTACATAGGAATGAAATTAAAAAAGCGTTATTTGTGGCTTGTGCAGGATGTGAAGCAACAGTTTCTATTCTTTCACTATATCCTTTAGTAAAGCATGATTTGATAAAAGAGAATGTCATCATTGACGCAAAAATGAGCAGTTCTCAAGGAGGAATGGATTTCAGTCTTGCTTCTCATCATCCAGAGAGAGCAGGAGTAGTAAGGTCTTATATGCCAGTAGGCCATCGACATACAGCAGAAATCGAGCAAGAGCTTAAAGGTTTGCAGGTGGCCATTTCCGCAACCGCTATAGATATGGTGAGAGGGCTATTAGTTACCATTCACACAATTCCTAAAAATAACGTCACTGAACAAATGATTTGGAGGGCGTACCGAGAGGAGTACCAAAAAGAACCTTTTATCCGGATTGTAAAAGAGCTTCAGGGCATCTACCGCTACCCAGAACCAAAAATTTTACAAGGAACAAACTTCTGCGATATTGGATTTTCCATGGATTCCCATACTAACCGACTTGTAGTAATTGGGGCGATAGATAATTTAGTAAAAGGGACAGCTGGCCAAGCAGTACAGGCTATGAATATTATGTTGGGATTTGATGAAACAGAAGGCTTAAAATTTTCAGGATTACATCCGATATGATTCTTATAAAAATCGGTGGTGGTAAAAATATTAATTGGGACGCAATTTGTGAGGATTTAGCTTCTCTTGTAAAAAATGGAGAGGAAGTCATTGTTGTGCATGGATCAAGCGCAACCAGGGATGAAATAGCAGAAAAACTTGGGATACCAACAAAAACAATCACTTCTCCATCAGGTATAACTAGCGTTTACACGGATAAAAAAGCTTTAGAAGTTTTATTAATGGTATACGCTGGATTAATCAATAAACAAATTGTTGCTAAAATGCAAAGTTACGGAATAAACGCTGTAGGTTTATCTGGTGTAGACGGTAGGGTTTGGGAAGCAAAACGCAAAGACGCTGTTTATTCCGTAGAAAAAGGTAAAACGAAGCTTATTAGTGATAACTTAACCGGTAAAGTTGAAAAAATCAACACAGAGTTACTTAATCTACTTGTTAAAAACAAATATATCCCGGTGATTTGCCCGCCAGCAATCAGTTTTAATAACGAGATTGTAAATACTGATAACGATATGGCATCCGCAATAATGGTTGGTGCTTTAGGTATAAAACAACTGATCATTCTGTTTGAAGCCCCAGGAATGTTAAGAGACATTAACGATCAAAAGAGTTTGATTAAGAAGATAAAAAAAGAGGAATTGGAAAGTTATATGAAGTTTGCTATTGGTAGGATGAAGAAAAAATTACTTGGCGCACAAAAAGCACTAGCCTTGGGAGTAAAGAAAATATGCTGGGGTGATGGAAGAGTCGAACGCCCAATTCTTAATGCTATGAAAGGGAAAGGAACAGTAATTGAATGAAAATTATGGAAGATTATAGCCATTTGCAACAAAAATACATAGTTAACACTTACGTTAATAGACAAATTACTCTTGTGAGAGGAAGGGGTGTTTTTCTTTTTGATGAAAAAGAACAAAAATATCTCGACCTGATGAGTAATTATGGCGTCAGTATATTTGGGTATAGTCACCCCGCCATTGTAAAATCTCTAACTGCTCAATTAAAACTTCTAACTACGCTTCATGGTAGTTTTAATAACTGTGTACGAGCAAAAGCTTCGCAGTCTCTAGTACAAAGGTGTGGAGAAAAATACTCACAAGTGTATTGGTCAAATTCCGGTGCCGAAGCAATTGAAGCAGCCTTAAAATTTGCCGTACTTGCAACTGGTAAAAGAAAATTTATTGTCTGCCAAAACGGATATCATGGAAAAACCCTTGGTGCTCTTTCAGTAACAGCTGACGAAAAATATAAAAAACCTTTTGAACCCCTTCTTTGGCAATTCAAAACGATTCCTTTTGATGACCCTCACGCTCTGCAAAATACTATTGACACTCACACGACTGGTTTTATCGTGGAGCCTATCCAAGGAGAAGGAGGAATTTTTGTGCCAAAACCTGGATACCTAAAAGAAGCGCAAAAAATCTGTAATAAAAACGGGGTACTTTTAATAGTAGATGAAATCCAGACAGGAGTCGGAAGAACCGGAGTATTTCTGGCAGCCCAAAAAGAAAATGTTGTTGCCGATATTTTATGTCTAGGTAAAGGTTTAGCTGGTGGAATTCCGGTGGGAGCAACTATAGTTAACCATCAAGTTGCTAGTGTAATTCCCAAGCATATCCATACCTCCACCTTTGGAGGAAATCCATTAGCCTGCGCAGGAGTTTTAGCAACCTTAGATTTGTTAAATGCCCAATGCCTAGAAAGAATATTGACAACAGGAGGGTATTTTTTAGAAAAATTGTTAACTCTTAATTCCGATTTTATTTCTCAAGTCAGAGGAACAGGACTCATGTTGGGACTGGCAGTAAAAGAAAATAAAAGAGATCGTATGCTAAAACTTCTTCAAGATAATAAAGTTTTAGCCATTCCATCCGGAGAAGATGTTATTCGATTTTTACCACCATATATTTTAGAAAAAGAACACATAGACTTTGCAATGGAAAAGTTAAAGAAAATTTTTTCTTCACTCTCTTAATATGTGTCGTTTTCTTTTAGTCAAATCTCGAAAACCGATTGAGCCCAAAAAACTGCTTGTCCAGTTTGCAGAAATGGCGAAAAAAAGTAAAGCGTACGATGGAAATCGACAAGATGATGGTTGGGGCATAGCCTGGGTAGATAATCAAAAACAATGGCAACTAAAGAAATCCTTATTCCCTATTTGGGAAGAAATTAATAGTTTTGATCAATTTCCTAGTACGAAAACTTTTGTCGCTCACGCCAGAAGTTCTTCTTTCCCAAAAGACAAAGAAATACTTACCTATAATCAACCATACATTGACGGTGAATACGCGTTTGTTTTTAACGGACTATTAAAAGGAGTGTCTTTACCTAAAGTTCCAGGTAATATCGGTGCAGAAAAAATTTGGTATTTATTAAAGAAAGAACTAATAAATAACAACGTGAATGAAGCTTTAGAAAAAACAAAAAAACTGTTGTTAGAAAATTCTAAGAAAATCATTGCTTTTAATATTGGTTTAGCTACCTCGAAAAAAAGCAAAATATATTCATTGTGCTACTTTACTAAGTATCAAAAATATTATCAGTTACACACATTTAAAAATCAATATACTGAAATAATTTGTTCAGAAAGTTTGATGTTATAAAATTTTCCAGAGAGAAAATTGCAGGTACACTTTTACTATTGTTTTATTTTTACAAATTTTATATATTAAAAAGTGGACTCAGTTTTTAGCGGATGACTTTTTTAATGGCGCACCGAGGCAGTGAGGAGTCATCCGAACTGAGTCCACTCGATGCGCCATTTAAGATTTTGTACTTTTAAATTTTTGCGTTTTTCGGCCACTTTATTATCCTTTTTC
>Ga0210051_1004250_pt1 | contig 14037 bp, 13 predicted proteins | sample CryGey092014_all_FD_185464 | JGI IMG/M metagenome (GOLD analysis project Ga0210051, IMG submission 185464) | Groundwater microbial communities from aquifer - Crystal Geyser CG23_combo_of_CG06-09_8/20/14_all (SPAdes) (version 2) | ecosystem: Environmental > Aquatic > Deep subsurface > Groundwater...
TTTATCCGCCACAACCAAAAGCGGCACAGCTACAAAAGGCGAGGAATATGTTCCGGCTATAGTCCCAATTAAAAGCGCCGCCGCAAACCATTTTACGGTAACGCCTCCAAGAACAACTAAAGCTGTTAACATAAATAAAATAGTTAAAGAGTTGTTCAATGAACGAATCATTGTTTCTGTAACAGCCTTATTTGCCAAAAATTCCATTCCCCCCCGCTTATTATGCAAAGCGCTTTCCCGTATACGGTCATACACCACCACTGTATCATGCACACTAAAGGATAAAGTGGTTAAAACCGCCGTTACAAAAAGCGTATCCACTTCAACTCCAAAAAAATGCCCCAAAAGCGAGAAGGTGCCAATCAAAACAAGGGTATCGTGAAACATAGCTATAATTGCGCATAAACCATACATTTTATTTTTAAACCGCCAGCCCACATAACTTAAAATTGCGCCCGCCGCAAGCAGAACCGCTATTAAAGTTTTTACCAAAAGTTCCTTCCCCAAAGTTGGGCCTACCGTCTCAAACCGTATTTCTTCAAACTTCCCAAACTTTCTTTCCAATTCTTCTCCCATTTTGTTTTTTTCCTCCTCAGAGGTTGGCTTTAGCCTAACTAGAAATTGGTTATCCCCAGAGTTTTGAAAATTATCCCCCAACTCGCTAAGGGAAACTTGCTCATTAAACCTTATCTCCCACAAAGAACCCCCGGTAAAATCTATAGCGGGCTTTAACCCCCAAACAAAAAGGCTTATAATTCCAGGAACAATTACAAGACTGGATATTGCAAGATAAAGTAATTTGTGTTTCATAAAGTTAATAGTTTGCATAGATATAGACATCAAAGTTAAAAATCAAAAGTGAAAGTTATTTTACCTCTTTCATCCTTTATAAAAAATCCTAATCAAATTTCTGGTAACAACTATTCCCGTGAATAAAGATATTGCCACCCCTAAAAACAAGGTTAAAGCAAACCCCCTAACGGGACCTGAATTTACCAAAAATGTCCAGTTAAAAGGATTAAAAAGAATAAAGCAGGTAATCAGGGTTGAAACATTGGCATCCCTAATAGAATCCCACGCTCTGCCAAACCCAAGCTCCATTGAAAGCCCTAACGGATTTCCTAAACGGCGTTCTTCCTTTATCCTTTCAAATATCAATATGTTGCTATCAACCGCCATGCCTATTGAAAGAATAAATCCCGCCAAGCCCGGCAGAGTTAAAACCACCGGAATTAATTTGTACAAAGCTAAAGTGATAAGTCCGTAAATAATTAGGGCTAGATTTGCTATAATGCCAAGTTTTCCGTAAATCCCCGCCATAAACAAAAAAACTAAAAAAATCCCTATAAATCCTGCCAGCAAACTTCTCCTTACCGACTCCACACCCAAGGTTGCGCCAATACTTCTTTGCTCTAAAACACTCACCGAAACAGGCAAAGCCCCGGCATTTAGCTGAATAACATAATTTTTTGCCTCGTCTAGAGTAAATTTTCCCGATATTACCGCCCCCCCATCAGTTATAACCGCTTGAACAGTTGGGGCGGTTAAAATGTAATTATCCAAAAAAATCGCCAATGGTTTCTGTAGATTCCTTTTAGTTATGTCGCCAAATTTTTCCGCGCCACTTTGCGTAAACTCCAGCGCTACCTCAGGTTCGTTATTCTGCAAATTAAAAGAAACGGAGGCTTTTTTAAGGTCCGCCCCGGAAAGGCCAGTATCCAAAAAGTCCGCCACTGTGGCAGTTTGCAAATCTTTTCCCTCCGCAAGCTCTCTAAAATTAAGTTTTGCGGTGGTACCGATAAGTTCCAAAGCATCTTGCGTATTATAAACACCGGGCAGTTCCACAATTATACGATAAGAATCGCCTACCTTTGCTGTTTGAATGGTGGGTTCAGAAACACCGTATAAATTAACCCTTCTTTCAATAATTTTTTTGGCGGACTCTATGGCAGTATTTTTATCCTCCGAAGAAATGCCCCCCATATCAGCCTGCAAAACAATATGCGCCCCTCCCGCTAAATCAAGCCCTTTGCGGACTTTTAAATCGCGGTAAAATTTTCCGTTTGCAAAATTAATAGAATACCCACCAACTGTGGTATCCACTTTTAAGGGCCCTTTGGATAATTTTATAGGCATTGCGGGCATATCAATAAACACCGTTAATACGGTAATTGCGAGTATAAAAATTCCGAGCGCTCTGTGTTTATTCATAACGGGATTATTTTACCAAACAAAATTTGGATTCATCTCCCACAAGGATGATTCTTCCTTGCAGTAAAATGCTTGAAATAAAGGGGTCCCTTCGGGCTTTCTTAAAATTAAATTCATCCTCTCCCAACACTGTATAATTTATCTCCTGCCCAAGTTCCTTTTCGGATTTTTTAACAAGTTCCTGCAAATACTTTATATCTATAACACCCACCATAAGAAGGTCAACATCCTTGGGAGAGGCCACTCTACCAAGCGCAAATTCCGTTGATAAAAGGGCGAATTTAACTTTTCCAAGCTCCGCAAGATTTTTTACAATACGGCCCCCAAGACCGGTTTCTTTATTTACAAAAGATAAAAGCTCGCCAAAAGAGGAATAATCAGTTCTAACGGAGTAAAAAATTTTGTTTGCTTTGGCTTCCTTTTTTAGCATTCCGCATTTTTGGAGACGGGTAAGCTCCCGTCTTACAGCGTTTATTTCAGTGCCCACTCTCCTTGATAACCCTCTTATATGAATAGGTGTGCGCAGGTTTCTATAGAGCTCCTTAATTATTTTTATTCTCACTTCGGAAGTTATTATATCTTTAAGCATTTTTACAGAGCTTCATTGCGCGATAAAACTCAATGAGTCGGCGCTTCTAGCGGGAACAATTTCCACCCAAATCTGCCCGCGATTAAAGGCTATTTCTTCTCCTTCCTCATCGTAATAAAGGGCTCTTTCCCTAATAGCCGCCTTTGACCAAGTAGCGTTTATAACTTTTCCATCCATAAATATTTTTGCGGGCCCCGCCCCCACTATATCGTACAAAAGATGGTTTTTCTTATCATTTGCGGATGTTTCTACGGTAAATTGCACAACAACACCTTTTGCCGCAATATCCTTCTTATTTTCAGCATCTACCCACTTCACACCTCCCTGATAACGCGAATAGTCATTAGTGTCTTTGTTGTATTTCCAAATAACCTCAAAATTGGGGTCCTCCCAAAAATTAAATTTAATATCAGTAACAAAGCCCCGCTCTGATAAAACGGCGTCATCCTTGAATTTCCAAATTCTAAATTTAATAAATTTTGTCCAGCCTTCCTCAGGGTATCTATTGGGAGCTTCTTTCCACAAAGCGTTGGTGCTGGTGTAACCGGTATGCTCCAAAGCCACATTTCTGCTGGTGTCTCGGTAATAAGCGGTGTCCCCAAGCCACTGTTGGTCTAAACTTGCTAAACTTACATCATTGATATGTTGATACGCATCCGCTTTTGGATTGGTTTCTGAATAATCTTTCGTTCCATCAGGAAATACAGGCGCGTAAGCTCCTCCCCAATGCGCGTACCAAGAATAATATTCCGCCGCCAAATCTATAAAATGGACGCGAGCCGACCTAACTGGCCCAACTTTGCCGGCATCGGTGGAATGAAAAATAGGCATAAGCCTTGTTATACCTCCCTCAGCAACCGCCTCATAAACAATGTCCGCATATGAGATGCCAAATTGAGGCCTCGCGTCTATGTGGTTATTCACCATTACCGCTAATGGTCTTCTATCTTTGTAATTCTCATACTCCTCTTTGGTATGAAAAGCGCCGTTTATGGGGCTGGCAAATTCCCGCACAGCGTTTGAACCGTTGTTTGTTTTTGCGGAAGATGTTTCTCCCAACGGACTTTCTATAGAACTTAGTTTATTTGAAAAAAACTTTTGATAGACGAAAAATCCCCCTGCGGATAAAACAGCAAGGGTAAAAAACACCGCAACCACCGTTAAAATTATTTTTTTAAGCGGCTTTGCTTCGGAACCTGCATTGAGAGAGCTCTCCGGAGCAAGCGAGAAATCTTCTTTTTGTGAATTTTCTAAAAAGTCCTTTTTTTCTAGTATTTCCATAACAATTTAACTTTTAACAGCATTCTCCACCGCTTCCTTCTCCTCTGAGGATAACTCGGGTTTTTCTTTTCCACAAGAAATTTCTTTTATGTAAGTTCTTGTTGACTCCCTATTATGCAACCCGGATATAACTATACCTTCGTTTAGAGCGTTAAGCAGAGCCGCCGCGAAAGACAAATTTCCCCCCATAGATTTGAAAGGATTAAATTTAACAATCCCCACCTTTTGGAAGGATTTTAAGGAGATTTTTTTAAGGCTTTCAATATCTTGAGATATTTGTTTCAGTTTGCCTATATCTAAAGACTTGGCAATTCTTGAAAGGTTTTTTAATTTCATTAGAAGTACCCCAAAGACAATAATATTTGTTAAAAAAACAACCGCTAGAAGGATATAAAGAGTAATTATCGTATCCATTATTTACATCATACCATAACACAAAAGGTATCGTAAAATATCTTAAAAAAGTAAAAAGGGGGCATCCTTTTCAAAGGATACTCCTTAATTAGATTTTTCAAATATGTTAAAATTTCACTATGAGCAAAAAAAAGGATAAAAATTACCGCCGAAAAATAGAAGCACTAAAAGCTCAATTAACCACACAGAAAGCCTATAAAGAGTTTCCAACGCCAACCACGGCTGCCGCAAATGAAACACAACCGCCGCTGATAAAGGCTTCCGATTTTGAAAACTATTACACTTCTATTGCCATTGTTAAAAAAGAGGTTGTTAAGTCGCTTTTATTAAGCCTTATTTGCCTCTCTATTATCCTCGGCGCCTACATAATACAAACAAGATAACTAGTGACTAATGACCAGTAACTTATTGCCGGGGTCTGTAGGTAAGCGCTTCGGCTAAATGACTGCGGGTTATTTCCGGTGAATTTTCTAAATCGGCAATTGTTCTTGCCACTTTTATAACTCTAAAATACGCTCTTGCCGATAATCCCATTTGGATTACTGCGTGCCTTAAAATATCCAAACACTCCCCCGTTAGTTTGCAAAACTCTTTAACTTCCTTTGGCTTCATCTCAGAATTTGCTGTGATAGAGACATTCTCAAATCTTTTAAGCTGCCGGTTTCTTGCTTTTTGGACCTCTGTTCTCATTTGTTTAGAAGTTTTTCCATAAACCTCTTTATCCTCTACTAATCTATCTGTTTCAACGGCGGGAACTTCTATATGAATATCAATTCTATCCAAAATGGGTCCCGATATTCTTTTTTGATAATTATTTATTTGGTTTTGGGAGCAGGTGCAAGCTTTTTTACTATCCCCCAAAAATCCGCAGGGGCAGGGGTTATAAGCAACCACCAGCATAACTTTGCTGGGAAATTTTATGGAACCCGCAGCGCGGCTTATGGTAATAAAACCATCCTCAATGGGCTGACGCAAAGCTTCCAGAACATGGCGCGGCAATTCGGCAAATTCGTCCAAAAAAAGAACGCCTCTATGGGCAAGCGATATCTCGCCAGGCATAAGATTTGAAGAACCCCCAACCAGCCCCGCGCGAGAAGTGGTGTGATGCGGACTTCTAAAGGGTCTTGTTTTTATAATAGGTAAATTAGGATTTAAGTTTCCGGAGATGGAATATATTTTGGTAACTTCCAGTGCCTCAGTAGGTGTGAGGGTCGGAAGAATAGAAGGGAGGCATCTTGCCAACATGGTTTTTCCCGCGCCGGGCGGACCTTTCATTGCAATATTATGGCTCCCCGCGCACGCAACCTGCAAAGCCCTTTTAACATACTGCTGCCCCCGCACTTCGGAAAAATCAAATTCGCAGTCTGTATCCTCCGTTAAAAGCTCCGCTAAATCTATGGTTTTGGAAGGATAAACAATTTTATTACCTGCAAAATGATAGTAAATATCCTTTAAGGTGTTTATGGGTCTTACAAAAATATTTGATACAATACTTGCTTCCCTGGAATTTAAGCTTGGCAAAAAAATATTGCCAAAACCTTTTTCTTTAGTCATAAGGGCAACAGGCAAAACGGAAGAGGTGTGCCGCAAACCTCCGTCAAGCGAAAGTTCTCCAATAAAAACATTTTTTTCGGGATTAAAAAATAGCTGCTCATCTGCCAAAAGTATTCCTACCGCAATGGGAAAATCAAAAGCGGAGCCCTTTTTGGGCAGATCTGCGGGAGCAAGGTTTACCGTAATTCTTTTATCGGGAAATTTAAAGCCGCAGTTTTTAATAGCGCTGCGAACGCGTTCTTTTGCTTCATCCACCTCCTTTGAGGCAAGACCCACAATACTAAACCCCGGGAATCCCTGGTAATCAATGGACACTTCAATTTCAATAGGAAAAGGGTCCAACCCAACCACAGTGCCGGAAGTAATTTTTGCTATGGGCATAAGTCCATAATAGAAAGTTGCGCCCTAAATGTCAAAGGTTAAGGCGGGAAATTAAGGAGACGATATAGCCCCCAACAAACTCCCCTCCAATAAACCATTATCCCTTTGTCAAATGACACCGCTTTGATAATTTGTTACACTTTACAATAAGGAGGTGATGTTAGTGTCTATACACAGCGATCAACGAGTAGGAGTTTTTGTGGATGTTTCAAATATGTATTACAGCGCTAAAAATTTATACGGCGCAAAAGTTGACTTTGGAAAAGTTTTGCATGCCGCCGTTTCCGGCAGGAAGCTAATTAGAGCTTTTGCCTATGTAATAAAAGCCGATGTGGGGACGGAAAAAGAGTTTTTTGACGCTTTGGAAAAAAGAGGGTTTGAGGTAAGAACTAAGGACCTGCAGGTTTTTTTGGGAGGCGCCAAAAAAGGCGACTGGGATGTAGGCATTGCTATGGATGCTATCCGTCTTGCCGATAAAGTGGATGTTATTGTTCTTGTTACCGGCGATGGCGATTTTGCGGCTTTGGTAGATTACCTTAAAAATAACAAAGGCTGCAGAGTGGAAGTGGTCGGTTTTGAAAGAACCACTTCTTCAATGCTCACAAGCTCCGCGGACGCTTTTAGTAATTTAGAAGATGCCCCGGACAAGTTTTTGATTAAAAGCAAATGAAACGGGAAAAAAATAAAAGCCCCATTCTAAAAAAGGTTTTGTGGTTTTTTTATGCCCTTTGTGTGGCTGGCATTGCGTCTTTCTCTATCTACCATTTATTGTTTGCCAAAACGGTAATTCCAGGAATAACTGTTAAAAACGCAAGGCTTGGAAAACTCTCGTTTGCTCAAGCTATCTTGGCAATAAACAGCCAAATTCCCGAAAACCGCAATATACAATTAACTTACAACGAAAGGGTCTTTGATATTAAAGCGCAGGATATAGCCCTTAAATATAGTTTGGAAGACACCGCAAAAACAGCTTTTAAAGTGGGGCGGGATAAAAAAATTCTTGAAAATTCAAAAGCAAAAATGCGGGGAATTTTTGGGACACTGCCCATTAAGTTTTCTTTTTCCTACAATGAAAATGCTCTTAACAACCAACTTGCCAATATAGCAAACCTTGTAGAAACCCCTCATAAAGACGCTTCTTTTGCCCTAAATTCCATAGAGAGTTTAGTTGTTATCCCGGAAGAAAAAGGGGAAATTTTGGATAAGGAAACGCTAAAGACTCAAATTTTAGAAAATTTTTCAAACGCTACTTTTTCTGATATTCCTATTAACACCTCCACTTACGAACCGAAATTAACGCGGAAAGATTTGGAAAAAGAGTTCGCAAAAGTGGACATTCTTATCAACAACCTGCCGATTTTCGTTTTCAACCAAAATTCTTGGAAAATAACTAAAAACGATTTTTTGCAAATGGTTGTTTTTTCAAAAAAGGATAATGCTGTGATTATAACGGGGGATAAGGAGAGGGCGAAAAAATTCGTAATCTCCATTGCCGAGCAGGTAAACCGCCCGCCAAGAGGAGAGATTTTTAAAATGGAAGGCGAAAAAGTGGTGGGTTTTCGCCTGCCTGCGCCCGGCTATGTAGTTAAAGAACACTCCGCAGGGGAGATTTTTTCGCTGGTCCTTTTAGATTCTTCTATGGAACGGCAAATTGACCTTCCGGTGGAAGAATTTTTTCCTTCCGCCGCAAATAATTCTTACGGCATTAGAGAGCTTATCGGAGAAGGGAAATCCACTTTTCTAGGCTCCGTACAGGGCAGAGTTTTTAATATAACCCTCTCCGCCAAAAATTTAAACGGCATTTTGGTAGCGCCGGATGAAACCTTTTCTTTTAATGCCAATGTGGGGCCGATTGACGCCGCTCACGGATTTACTTCGGCATATATCATAAGCAAAGGCAGAACCGTTTTAGGCGAAGGGGGAGGCGTGTGCCAAGTTTCAACCACCCTTTTTAGAGCGGTTCTAAATTCAGGTCTCCCCATAATTTCCCGGACCGCGCATGCGTATAGGGTAGGTTACTACGAGCAGGATAAACCTGTTGGGTTTGACGCCACCGTTTATCAGCCTACAGTAGATTTTAAATTTAAGAATGACACGGGAAACTATATTCTGATTCAAAGCGAAGCTATCCCCGAAAAGAGCGAGCTTTATTTTAAAATTTACGGCACTAAGGATGGAAGGGAGGTTAAAACATTAGAATCAAAAATTCTTTCCCAAACCCCGCCCCCGGCGCCTTTATATCAGGACGACCCCTCCCTGCCAAAGGGTACAACGAAACAGGTGGAATGGTCGGCTTGGGGAGCGGTAACAAAACTTACAAGACTTGTTGAAAAAAACGGAAAACCGTTATACGAGGATACTTTTATAAGCAATTATCAGCCTTGGAGAGCAATTTATTTGGTAGGAGCGGCGGAGTAATAGTCCACATTTATTATTGTGGCATTTAAATCTTTTGTTAAAGTTAGAGTTATTGTTTCTTCTCCTTTTTTATAAATGGCGGGACTTACCTCTTTCCATCCACTTTGCGTTAACATTTTTCTGTAGTGGGAAATAACGGCGCTCGGAGAATCCGCAGTTTGACGGGTTACAGCGATATTATTTTGTAAAATGCTTTGGCTTATTAATTGGGAGTTGGGGTACTGCAAATCAAATTTTTGTGTTTGCTCCCCAGCAACTGTTTGCTCCCCAGCAACAGTGCCTTCGCCTTTTGAAGTTAACGCGGGAGCATACATTTGAAACTCGTAAAAAGCAAAAGCTCCCAAAAACAGAGCAAGAAATGGAAAGCTTATAATTAACGCTCTTTGAATAACAGGCTTCATTCTAGTATAATAATAACACCTGCCAGAATGTTTTCCAACAAGGGCAGACTCTTATCGCCAATATTTAGTAAATCAACTATGGCCCCATCGTCTAGTGGACCAGGACATTGCCTTCTCAGGGCAGTAACCGGGGTTCGAATCCCCGTGGGGTCACCCTTCGACAAGCTCAGGGTTTTACCGCTATACTAAAAACATGAGTTGGTATACATACATTCTTCTTTGCGATCAGAAAACTTATTACATAGGATTAACAAATAATATTACTAATAGACTATCCTCACATAAAAGAAGGGAAAATATAGGAACCAAAGAGTTTTCTGATATTCAACTTATATACAAAGAAGAATATCCAACAAGGAAGCTTGCTGAAAAGCGTTAGAATCAAATAAAAGGTTGGTCCCGCGCAAAGAAGAAAGCGTTAATAGAAGGTAACATAGAATTGCTAATAGAACTTAGTAAAACCCATGAGCATACCGAAGGGTAACGGGGTAATGGTGAGCCTGTCGAACCATCCCCGTGGGGTCACCAAAAAAGAATTATGTATTGGACGCATACATCCTCTTGACTTGTCTGTGGATAACTTTTAAATTAATAGTACTGCCCCGTTACCGTTACCCACAATGGAAAAAATCCAACTTTGGAAAACTATCATAGGAGAATTAAAATTATCCGCATCAAGCGCCGATATCAAAACTTTTTTCCCCCAAATATCCGCGGCATCCTTTGAAGAAAACGTTTTAACCCTATCCTGCAACAGTCCCATCGTTAAGGAACGAATAGAAAATAGATATTATTCCCAAATCAGAAGAATTGCGGAGAAAATAGTAAAAGAGAAAGTGGAGCTTTCCATAACCGTAAAACCTTTTGAGCTAAAAAAATTATCCTCCAAAGAAAAAATTGGACCCTTGTTTAACCAAGAAAAGCCATCTCCCGAAAAAGACCTGCTTCAAAAAAAATCATCCGCCAATCTATTTGAAAAATACACCTTTGAAAATTTTATAGTGGGCGCTAACAACCGTTTGGCGCATACGGTAGCGCTAAATGTTGCCGAAAATCCGGGCAAAGCCTACAACCCATTTTTTATATATTCCGAAGTGGGTTTAGGAAAAACGCATTTAATGCAAGCAATAGGAAACCGCGTTTTAGAAAAGTTCCCAAAATACCGCGTAGTTTATTGTCCGGGGGAATCTTTTACCAACGAGCTTGTGGAATCTATTCGGCTTGCCAAAGTGCAAAAAGACGCCCTCACCAATTTTAAAAATAAGTTTAGAAGGGCGGATATGCTACTTGTGGATGATGTGCAGTTTATAGCAGGAAGAGAGGCCACGCAGGAAGAATTTTTTCATGCCTTTAACACCCTTTTTATGGCGGGAAAACAAATTGTTTTAACATCAGATAAACACCCAAACGAGATTATAAAACTGGAAAAAAGGCTCTCCTCGCGGTTTTCCAGCGGAATGATAGCGGATATGCAAATGCCCGATAGCGATGTACGAAGCGCAATTTTAAGAGCAAAGAAGGAAGAAATGCGCCTAAATATACCAAATGAAGTCTGCGACTTTATAGCGCAAAACACACAAACAAATATTAGAGAACTGGAGGGAATTTTTACCCAAATAATTACCAGTCTGCAGGCTTCAAACAAACCATTCACATTAGAAGAAACCAGAGAAATAATGGGAAAAAAAGAAAAGACTCAAAATGTTTCCCCCAACACTATAGTAAAAGCCGTCTCCGCTTATTACAGTATAAAACTCCCCGATATAAAAGGGCATCGCCGCCTAAAAGAATTTGTTCGGCCAAGACAGCTGGCAATGTTTTTAACCCAACAATTAACCAACTTGTCTTTAACAGATATAGGCAATTTATTCGGAGGAAAAGACCACACCACCGTTTTGCACGCCACTAGAAAAATTAAAGAGGACATTGTAAAAAACGCCAGGTTAAAACAAGATGTGGAAAACATCAAGAACGCTTTGGGCATAAAATAGTTTTAACTATAACACTTGTGGAAAAAGTTAACGAGTTATCCACACCAATATCTACCGAAGCTTGAAAATTACCCACCAAAAAATTAGTTGCGATTAAAAGTTTTCTAAATTAAAAAGACGGCAAATAGCTATCAAAGGAGTTTTTAAACAGGAAATGGTTCTAAAAAAAGGTAACCGCCCTCTAAAAAAACTTTTGCAAATTTTCCACCGCATTTATTATAACTACTACTATATAAAGTATCTAAAACTATATGAAACAAGCTTGGGGATAAAATTAGTTTTCAAAAAACAGGGAGGAATTGGGTAAAACTTGTTCTAGTTGTGTAATATTTCTATGATAAAAAGCGCAGGAGGCAATAGAGGCGGCATTGTCTGTGCACAGCGCAATTTTTGGTATATATACTTTAATTTTCATTTTTTCTAATTGCTCATTTTTAAAAAATAGTTCTCTTAATCTTTTGTTGGCGGAAACGCCTCCTGCCAAAACCACAGAATTTACTTTGTTCTCCAAAACGGCTTTTACTGTTTTTTTAACCAGCACTTCGCACACCGCTTCTTGAAAACTATGCGCTATTTCACAGGCAGTATGTTTTTTTGTTTTGAACGCTGTGAAAGCTGCAGTTTTTAGGCCGCTAAAAGAGAAGTCGTAATCTTTAGAATGTATTAGTGGCTTTGGCAATACTAAAGAAGTTTCTTTAGATTTAAAGTCTAGGGCTTTTTTTTCTATAGCGGGTCCTCCAGGGTAGCCTAAATTTAGAATTCGGGCAACCTTATCAAAACTTTCGCCGGCGGCATCGTCCCTTGTTTCTCCTAAAATCTTAATATCCTTATGGTTTTTCATCAGAATAAGCTGAGTGTGCCCTCCGCTTACAACGAGGCTTATCAGTGGAAAGTCCGGTATGTTTTCTTCCAGCCAGTTGGCGTATATATGCGCTAATAAATGATTTACGGGTATTAATGGTTTGTTGAGTGAAAGCGCCAGAGTTTTTGCGGTAGCTGTGCCTACTATTAGCGACCCAAGCAGTCCCGGTCCCGCGGTAACGGCGATGGCGTCTATTTTTTTAAGCGTGGTTTTTGCTAACGATAAGCATTCGTCCAAAACGGGTATAATGCTTTCCACTTGTTTTCTTGCGGCAACTTCGGGAACAATCCCTCCGGTTTTTTTATGAAAATCTACGCTTGACGATACTACATTAGAAAGGATGGTTCTGCCGTTTAAGACAACAGCGGCGGAAGTTTCGTCACAGCTTGTTTCTATTCCTAATATCGTCATTTTAGTTGGGAGCTTTTTTGAGACTCTTGAATAGTTTTTTTAGCTTCCGCTAGAGCAGCTTCGGCAGTTTTTCCGTCTAATACATCGTCTATGGCTTTTTTTATAGCGTTGACATAGTTATCGTTCCCTACCCTGTCTGCTATAACGCCTCCTTTGGCAAAAGGGGCTCCTAAAACTACATTTGTTATGTAGTCGCTATTTTTCAAAGTTTCTGATAGGTCTGTTAGGCCGAAAGTATTTCCAAAAGGGCGAATGCGGGAGCTTTGTTTGAATAGTTTTTCCCGTTGCTCTTTTTGGGACATAAATCTTAAAAAGTCCCATGCCGCAAGGCTGTTTTTGCTTGATTTAGTTACGCCTTCCACCCAGAAGCTTGCCCAGTTCACATTGGTTATGCCTGGGCTTTGCCAAATGGGTATTTGCGGAACGGCGGAGATGCCGATACTTATGTTAGGATTGCTGTTTAAGATACTGAAACTTTGCCATGTGGGGGCAAACATTATGGCAACCTTTTTTTCTGCGAAGGCAACGGGAGAGTACGGCAGCCATGTGTCCCAAACGCGGTCTTGCTTAAAAAAGCTCGTGTAATAATTTAGGATTTCTGCGGCAGCTTGCGTGTCTAAATCCTCCGGAATTTTTAAGTTGCTTTGAGAAAACATTAATCCCAAAATATCCGAGCTGTGGGCGATATTTTGAGCGTTTCCTATAGCGGCGCCAGCTCTTATTATGTTTCCTCGTTCGTCTTTCTGGGTTAAAGCGATAGCGAGCTCTCTAAAATCGTCCCAAGTTTTTGGCAAGCGGTTTATGCCTTTTTCGGCTAGTATATCTTGGTTGTAAAAAACTACGATGGCTTCGTACATTAATGGTACGGCGTACACATCCCCTTTGCTTGATACGGAGGCGTTTTCGGCGGCGGGAAAAAATTCTTTGCTGTAGGTTTCTTTATTAAGAATGGTATTCGGCGCCGGTTGCAGGTAGGGGTAGAATTCGGATACCCAAGAGCTGTGCATTCTTATAATATCTGGGGCGGTGTTGTTTTTAAGTCGGGCCTGCAAAGTTTCTTTATAGCTTTTTAGGTTGCTAAAATCTTTGGGTTCGTAGGTTATTTTTATATTAGGATGGATTTTTCGGTACTCTTCTATCAAAGGGTTTATAACATCCTCCGTTTCAAAAAGCCCCCAATAGGTTAGGTTTATTTCTTTTGAGGAGGGTATGCCCGGAGAGGAGCTTTTAAAAAATTTTCCAATAAACGGGAGACTGGATAAATTTAGAGAAAACACAATTGGGAAAAATAGGAGGGTATAAAGTATGTTTGAGGGTTTTTTCAGCATACCTTTATTTTAGGGCACCCTGCCCTATTCGTCAATTAAGTGTATGCGTCCAATACATATTAGACTCCTCTGAACTGGAGTTAACCTCATTAATTTTATCAGATATTAACCTTAAAGGTACTTTGTTCTTTAGCGAATAATGCGGCCTCTCTGTATTGTAGAAAAGAAGGTAATCTATCAACTTATCATTAAATCC
>Ga0210051_1004251_pt1 | contig 14034 bp, 15 predicted proteins | sample CryGey092014_all_FD_185464 | JGI IMG/M metagenome (GOLD analysis project Ga0210051, IMG submission 185464) | Groundwater microbial communities from aquifer - Crystal Geyser CG23_combo_of_CG06-09_8/20/14_all (SPAdes) (version 2) | ecosystem: Environmental > Aquatic > Deep subsurface > Groundwater...
TAGCAGATTTTTATTGCCTTGAATCAAGGCATCTTTCTTTTTCCTAGACCACCTTTTTAATTGCGCCTCTCTTTGCATTGCTTCTTTTCTCGTTGGATATTTTTCCGAGTAAACCAAATCAAAAGATTCAAAATAACGAATATATTTGGCAGATTTGCTGGACTTACTTTTATGTTCTATGAGGCGTTTCTCCAAATTGCTTGTTTGGCCAATATAAAGAGTATTTGAAGAGGTACGAAGAATGTAAACAAAATACATGACTTATCTTTCGACTCCAGTTCGACAAGCTCACTGTCACTCAAGACCATCGACACTATTTGTACAGGGCTATAGCCCTGAGCGAACGAAGTGAGCCGAAGGGCTGCGGGACTTGGATTCGAACCAAGAATTAATGGCTCCAAAGGCCACTGTCCTGCCGTTAGACGATCCCGCAATAAAACTTTACAATTTCTTATAACCTAATCTTTTTAAAGTATGTTTTAAGGCTTTCTTTAGTTCATTCCTTCCAAATCCACTCTTGAAAAACTTCTCTCTTGCTAAAGCCTCAGTTTTATCAATGAAATATTCATAATGAATCAGCTGTAAAGGCCTTCTAAACTTTGTTGCCTCCACCTTTCCTACTTTATGCCTATTGAACCTCTTAATTAGATCCTTAGTCGAACCGACATAAAGCAATTTATCTTTTAGACTAAAAAGTACATATACGTAATATTTCATTAGAAGAAAGTCTGACTTTCTTCTTTTATATTACAGCAAAAACTAAAAAAATAGCCAAGTCTAACTTGGCCTTCGTCAACTACGGCGAAGCCGAGTTTGACTCGGTGAGCCTGGAAGGAATCGGACCTTCAACCTTTTCCTTAAAAGGGAACCGCTCTACCATTGAGCTACAGGCCCATTCATATGGGCATGCTACGAAAATTAATATTTTCCTACAGGCCCATGACTATGAAGCTATTATACTTTATCTAATTTAGATACTCCACACCGAAGGCAAATTCCATCAATCCACCCTGCAATTTTCCTATTTAAATCAGTACTTTTCCGCACCTTAATTCTTAATTGACCGTAGTAATTACCTTTATCTTTTCTTTTGTGTTTTCTTGGATATACAGTTTTTGTAAAACAAGTCTTATTAAATTTATCCTTTGAAAACCCTACAATATTTGACCAATAATCCAAAGCTTCATCGGATTTGTTTCTTTGGCTCTCATGAATATAGATGCAAAAACCTATTCTCTCCGGTTTTATTTTCAAACTAGTTTGAAGCCAATTAACAAAAAATCTGCACATATCAGGATCTGAATTAGAAAAATCAACACCCTGAGAAATATTAGTCCCCCTAGACTTTGATCCTTCCGCCCAATAGAGCATAATCCCCATATAAAACAATTCCCTATCTCCGACCTGTTTTATCTCGGAAATTGCACCATTTTTAATTCTTTCAGTCTTTTCAATCCTTTGTTTCCTTTTGGCTATCGCCCCAAGCTTTCCGTTTGCAATTATTTTCTTTTTAAATCTATACTCTTGAGATTTACTAATACGAGTTGATCTAAGCCACAATGAAAGTGAAGATTTAGCTACAGGTATTTTTCTTAAAATTTCCGAATAGGAGAATCCCTGTTTTCTTAATTCCAAAGCCTTCCGTCTCTCCACCAACTTTGCTCGCATTATTCATATTAAACCGAAGTAATCCCAAACTTCAAGAGGCAATATCGAAGATGAATCTAAGTGTGACGCTACTGGGAGTCGAACCCAAATTTACACCTTGAAAGGGTGTCGTCCGAACCGTTAGACGATAGCGCCTCAATTAATTCGGCGATAGCACCACACACAGTGTGTTATAGCGCCAATATGTAAATTCTACCATTCTTCGAACCTAAATGCTAGAATATACGCATGGTCAAGCTAAACGCAAAAGAGCTTAGAAAAACAAAGCCGACTAAAGAAAACTTTAAGGAAATTAAAAGAAACCCTATCTATATAGTTGCAGACAGAGTTTTTGACACTTATAACATAGGTTCACTTTTTAGGCTTGCGGATGCGATATCTGCCGAGAAAGTTTTTCTCTGCGGAGATATGGAATATCCCCCATCTTCAAAGATCCATAAATCTGCAGTTGGAACGGAAGAATGGGTGCCGTGGACCACCGCAAGCTCCGCATTGCAGGCGGTCAGGGAATTAAAAAGAGAAGGTGTCTACATAATTGCCGTAGAACAGTCTCCTAAAGCTATTAGTTATAAGTTATTAGTTAAAAGTTTAAAGTTTCCTTGTGCAATTGTTGTGGGTCACGAAACAGATGGGATATCAAAAGAAGTATTGGATTTATCAGATACAATTGTTGAACTTCCCATGTTCGGAGTAAACAAATCTTTTAATGTTTGGGGATCAGCGGCAGTTATTGCGTACAAAATTCTTGAAGCTATTTAAGGGCTGTATCAACTGTGGATTTTATATCTGTGTAGTTATATGCCCCCGGGAAGTTTTTGTCATTTACAAAAAAGTCAGGAGTCCCCTGGAAACCTAAAGTTGTAGCAAGCTGGGTATCTTCTGCAAGTCTTGCGTCATATTTTCCGCTATCAAGACATTCCTTTAAGAAGGTCGAATCAACTGCACTTTTGAGATAGGCTGCCAAATCCCCCGACTTGGTTTTGTCGTTCTTAATTGTATTGTTTAACAAATCATAGCCTTTAGAATTCATAAGAAGGTTGCTTACTTCCCAAAACTTGCCTTTTTCGTTGGCGCAGTAAAGTGCTTTTGTTCCCATTTCCCCATTGCCGTGCCCCGGAGAATAAATCCAGACGAAAGAAGCCTTACCGCTATCAAGAAGTTTCTTCATCTCAGGAATAGGGGCCAAGTACTTTCCCCCATCGGAAACCAATTTAAAAGTATTATTAGTGGGATCTATCTGTCTATTAAGTTCCGGGTTAAGTCCTGCCGCAACATGGCAATAAGGACAGGACGGATCGGAAATTTCAACAAAAATAACTTTTCTGTTTTCATCGCCAAACTTTATCAAATCTTTACTGAACAGATCTTTTATTGTATTTAAAGAAACTGTGGGCTGAGCTTTTGCTGTCGGTTGGACCGTTGTGTCACTTCCACCTTTCTCCAAATTCCTTACCTTCTGCCAAAGAGTTCCGGAAAAGAAGGCTAAACCGATTGCCGCAACTACCAAAGCCGGAATAAAAAATTTTCGCATGGGTCTATTCTGCGTGGAAAAGATCGGGCTGTCAATACCCTTTCACTACATCCTGTAGCCGACAGGGAGAGATTTTAAGATTCGATTATTTTGGAAAGCTTAAAAAACGGCAGCGCCTCAACCTGTGTTTCCCCAACTTTTAGTCTTTCCTCAAGCGATAAATTCACAATAAATGCTCTTTGAGGCTTATATTTTTCTATAAAACTTCTCAACGATCGACTGACCGATAATTTATCCAATGAGGAATATTTTACTTCGATGGGAATTGGTTTAGGGTATGCATCCAAGACAATATCCACTTCTCCACCCTGTTTTGTTCTCCAAAAATCTTTCCGGATATTCCGATGTTTTAATAAATCTCTTAAATTATTAAAGATAAAGTTTTGAAATACAAAACCTTTTTCCATTTCATAGTTCCCCAAACTACCTAAAGCATAATTTCTAAATCCAAAATCAATGAAATACATAATTGGGGATTTGGTAATTTCTTTTCTAACATTTCTAAAAAATGGGGATGATTTCTCAAGAATATAGGTTTTTTCTAAATACCAAAGATATTTCTTAAGGGTAGGTAGAGAAAGCTTCAACGTATTTGATAATTCGGTATAATTTATAATTCTGCCATTTTGACTGGCAAGAACCCTCAATAAGTCTAAAAAAATATCACTTTTCTCAACCCTTAAAAGCGCTTGAATATCTTTTTCGATAAAACTTTTATAAATATCCTCTATTGTGATATTTTTTTCTTCGGAGGTTTCAGATAAAACAATTTTAGGATATCCACCAAATTTAAGATATTCTTCCAATAAATCTCTTCGTTCATCCTTATTAACATCCAGATAATCTTCAAGTTTATTTTCATTTTTATATTCAGTTTTGTAATTTACAAATTCCTCAAAGCTCAATGGGTAAATTTCAAAAAGTCTTTTTCTCCCGGCCAAAGACTCATATACTTTCTCCTTAAGCTCAATCGAACCCGAACCGGTTATAACGAATTTATAGGGAAGCTCCATATCATAAATTCCCTTGATGAAAATTCCGGCATCTTCTTTTCTTTGAATCTCATCTATAAAAACATAACCTTTCTCCTCTCCCAAAACCCCTTTAATTTTCTCAACCAGGCTCGATTGTGAAACAAAAAACCTCTTTTCTTTTTCGTTATCTAAATTAAGATAAAGAGATTGTTTACCTTTTATTTTAAGCTCGTTTATTAAACCCACCATCAAGGTTGTTTTACCTGCCTGGCGAGGGCCAACCAACATCGTAATTTCCCTATTTTGCAAATGATCAATCAAGTCAGAAAAAACAGACCTTTTTATCAACATAATTCAATTTTAGTAGTACTAATCACAAAGTCAAGTATCAAAATTCTCGTCCTATCAACGGAGTTACCACATTTTATAAGAAACGGAGACGGCTTTAACGATTTTGAAGACGCCGTTTTGGGCTGTTTGTTGGTTATTGGCTTCCGTCAGGGTATCGGCCTTGGATGTGGCGGTGGCGGTTGAAGCCGAACTTTGCTGAGTTAGAGCAATTATCTTTTTAATAAACTTCCAATTCTTTGAGGCAATCTTTCCGGCTTGGGTTTTGGCATCCTTTAGGGCCTGATCAAACGCTTCATCCTCCAGCTTTTTCTGATCTCCCGCCGAAAGAACCGGTTGAGAAACCACTGCTGCTCCGTTTGCGTACAGATTTGAAATCAGATCCGAAACCGAAGTTACGTGCACGGTTTTAACGGCCATGGAGATAATTGACTGAAAACCAGTCGTTCCCTGAACCAAAGTGTTTGCAGGAACTATTTGAGGCTGAGATACAAAAATATCTTCCTCGGAAATACTGGAAGCTTCCAACAAGTTGGTAATTGTTTGAACCTTGCTCTGAACTTGATTGGATGCGCCGAGAGCGGAGGGATCGGTAGCTGTAAGGCTAAAAGAGACCATTGCTGTTGTAAGCAACAAAAAAGAGAATTTTGATCTAAGAGAAAAAGCAGCTGGTGGAGAAACCTGTAGAGCATCAGGTGGAAGTTGTGTTCCAAATAATTATATTTGCAGTGGAGGCAGTTATACGATGGATTGTGCAAGTGGTAATAAGTGCGGCTACGGCAGCTGTACTACTCCCTGCACGCCCAACTGCGGCTGTGCTGGTGTCTGTAAAAACATCAGCGGAACCATCACTACCCCCTTAGGCCAAACCGAATGTACTGCCGGAACAAAACTCTGCAGCGGCAATAACCTCAAAATCTGCTCAAATTCCGGTACGTGGGGCTTAACCACCTGCGCCAACGGCTGTGAGAATAATGCCTGCAAACCGGCGCCTGCTAAACCAGATCAGTTTGCAAACTTGCCGGGATTAGGTACTTATGGGTTAGCTGGAAACTCATCCATTCCTTTACCCCAAAGCGCCATAACTTCTTCCCAAGGCTTTCAGCAATATGCCGGCGCCGTTGTTGGCGGTATGGCCAGCGGGCTAGCTGTCAGTGGTGCCGTTGTCGGCGGAGCGGCAGTGGCTTCGGTAGGCGGACCGGGAGTCGCCTACCTCATGGCCCAAAATGCCATAGCCGGATCATCCACTCTGCAAACAGCCGCGGCCGTAGCCACCCTTTCCCAGTTTCCAGCGAGTATTATCGCCTGCCAGACCCAAGGCACCGACTCACCCGCCTGCCAATACGGCGCCATGGGCATCACCACAGGATTCTTTGCCGACCCCATCGGCACCCTCCAAGGCCTGCAAGCCAGCGCCCAACAAGTACAAAGCGTGGCCCAAGCCGGCCTATCTAATCTCCAAACAAACACAAGCAATCTCTTTAACCCCTTTTCCGACTGGGATAATTTCAGCCTAACCAACGCCCCGAGCATGAAGGGTCAACTATTGGAAACTTATGGGAAGCAAACCCTTCTACCTCCGAATAATCTAACCGTCATCGGAAACGATGCCTTAACTGGATCAACTTTTGCTGATGATGCTTTGATATCGGTTGTTAATACACAATACATATCAGGTGGAGGCACTCAAAGGTTGATCATTGATCCAATCAATGATCAATACTTAAACGATTATCTTATGAAGTCTAAATCTTATATTAACACTCAACGCACTAGCCTTGGAATGAGTCGTGTACCCTTAGCTCAAAAATTTGTCGCTCAAACTTTTCCAGGATATAGCGGGGCTAATGTACCAGAAAACATAATACAACAAACAATGGCAACGCAGCAAAGTATCTATCAACAAGGTGGTGGAGTCGCAAACTTGGGTGATTTTATTAATTGTCAGGCTGGAGTTTGCCGGGAACAAGCATTAATCCTACATAATGTTCTTGCTAACTCAGGTAAATCGTCTGAAGTTGTGACAGGATATTTGGGGGTTGGGGGAAAACACGCATGGGTTGAATTTATCGATTCTGTTACGGGACAAAGAATGGTGGCCGACTCGGTCTGGGACTTTGTACTTCCGGTCGAAGAAGCCTACCAAACATACGGTGGTGTTTTAAATATACTCCGACAGGTATTTGTAAAACCATGACATCCTCCCCGCTCTAAAGAGCGGGGTATCCCTCCAAAGGAGGATGACATATCAGCGTTCAATTCATCTCCGCAGTAAACTGCGGAGTGTTCTTGAATGCTGTTATAAATGATAAATAACGAAAAAATCAACCCAAAATTAAAATCTATCGTATTGGGGACTGAAGATTTTAATAAACACAATAAAGACTCATGTCTTCGAGGCATTCCTCTTTCTAAACTTAAAGATTCTTTACAACTATTCTCCAATAACGAGATTGATGTCTTACACTTTCTTGGAAATAGTAAAATTGCTTTTAGATTGCACAAACTTCAAATTGAACCAGAAATTAAATCTATTTTAATGGAAAAATATCCAGACGAACAGGAACGAATTTTATTGAATCCAGAAGAATGGAAACCTAACACTTTTTCTAGATTAGAACTCATAACCAAGACGAAACAATTAGTTGGAGTGCTCGAAGATGCTATTGATAAAGCCAAAACAAGTGAAATCTGATTGTCGTCCCAAATAATCTCCCACCTCGGGGGTGGCCGCCAACCGGCGGATTGGGGCCACCTAGGGAAAGTTAACTAAAAACTCATCAATTTTTTCCAATAAGTAAAATGGTACGGATAATATTTTATATTTTTTCCCATTATAATGATATTTTTCGACCCCCAATTCATCCCAAGACACGCGCACAGGAATTACTTTATTCCCTCCAAGATCAATCAGGCTAAAAAGCGATTTTAAGTTTTTAGTATTCCCCGACTTTACTTCCAATCCGACAATTTTATTCTGATGCTGAAAGCAAAAATCAACCTCAGCACTACCCTCGTCTTTATTTCTTGACCAGTAGGTTAAATCTAAAGTTCTTCTAAATCCTCTTGCGACCAATGTTTGACCGACAAATTGCTCCATAATTCTTCCTTTATACTCTCCTTTCAAAATATCCAAGCGAATATTATTTACAAAATTTACAATTCCCGTGTCCAGCCAAATCATTTTTTTGGCCCTTTTATTTTTATGAACAAAGGGTAAATTGATAGAATTTATTGACGGCACTTCTTTGAGCAACATTACCCTCTGAAGCAAGTTAATTGCGTCACGAATTTCCCTGCCTCGATACCCTGAATCTCCAAAGTTCTCGTATTTATATACGCTTCCGGCAATTTTAGGACCGAAATCCATTACCAGCTGCAAATATTTTCTTTCCGAACTTCTGGCATATTTGTCAATATCTTCTTCATAAGAGACTAAGAGCCTCTGATGAATTTCCTGCACTTTCATAAAACTGCCGCTGCCAACAAAACTCGCCACAGCCTCAGGCATTCCGCCAACCAATAAATAATCTTCGAGATGTTTTACAAGCAGTTGATGAGTTATTTTTGGATCACTTGCAAGGTGCTCCTGGTTTATTGCCGCTAAAAACTCAAAAAATGTCATTGGATATAGATACATGTATTCAATCCGCCCAACAGGCACGCTCCATTTCCCATACATTTTGGCTTCCAGCAAAGACCCTGCAGCAATTAAATGAAGATTCGGTTTTTCCTCCGCAAAAAAACGCAGTAATTTTAATATTTCGAAAGACTCCTGAATTTCATCAATAAAAAGCAGCGTTCTCCCTTCTAAAATTACCTTTTTAGTAAAATATTCGGCCCTTTTTACAAACTCTTCTACCGTATCTGCCTGCCGGAAATATTTATTTTGATCTGCCCTCTCAAGATTTATTTCTACAAAATTTTCAAAATTTTCAGCGGCAAACTTTCTTACAGTGCTGGTTTTCCCAACCTGCCGTGCCCCACGTAAAACTAAAGGTTTTCGAATTGTAGAAATCTTCCAACTCTTTAGCTCTTCCTCTATCCTGCGTTTAAACATAGTACCAGTTTACAACATTTTTTGTGCTAATCAAGTACCAGTTTACAACAAATTATTATCGCTTTTCTTCTGATTTTCCACCTCGGGAGTGGAATCTGAAGGCCGCCTGGGGAAAGTCAGCTTAACAAAAACTTCCAGAGGGGAAGATAAATTATCTTCATCCCCCGCTCTTCCGCTTCCCCTGCAAAATCTTTATTAAGAATAAATCCTTCTTTTAACTTCAGCTCCTTCATGGCTTTGAGCAAGCTTTTTATCTCTCTATTTTTTGTTTTAGTATCGGTCAAATCCCAACAAACTTGATAAATTCCTTTTATTGCCTTCCCTTCTTTTAATAAAAAATCCGCCTCCCGGTGCTGTTCGTCTTTCCAATAAAAAATCTCTAAATTCGGATTTTGGTTTTTCTCCCGCAAAAATTTTAAGAAAACAATATTTTCCGCAGTCCTGCCTGAATTTTGGCTGAACTTAAATCCAACCGTATTCACTAATCCCGAGTCGATTCCATAAACCTTTCTCGGGCTTTTCTCCTGTTCTTTGACCTTAAAAGAAAATCTTTTGACAAAAAATAAAAGATAAATATTTTCCAGATAACCGGAAAATTTTTCTATGGTGTCCGCGGAGATCCCCAGCGATTTTTCTAAGGAATTAAAAGTTATCAAAGAAGAATTGTTGCTGAAATAAAATTTCACCACTTCTTTCAATTTTTCACCCTTTCTGATTTTGTATCTTTTAATCAAATCTTTTTCCAAAAGATCGTTAAAATAAGTTAAAAGAATTTCTTTTTTGTTTTCCTTTAAAACAGCCTCCGGAAAGCTGCCGTTTTCCAAATAATCCTGCAAAAAACTCTTGAGCTTTATTTCATTAGCAATAATATCTAATTTATCTTTTATTTTAAGATTTTTAAATTCCAAGAACTCCCGGAAAGAAAGGGGGGAGACAATCAAATCCAGATGCCTGCCGGAAAGCAGGCTGGAAAATTCCCGGCTTAAAAGTTTGGCATTGGAACCGGAAAGAATAATCTGCGCTTTTTTCAATTCCTGCATTGTTAAAACCCATTTTTCCCACTTGGCCACTTCCTGAACTTCATCAAGAAAAATATACGGCCGGCCCCTGGGAGAAAGAAATTCCAAATAGGTTTCATAAATTTTTTGCAGCAAAGAAACATTCAGTTCGGTAAAACGGGGGTCTTCGAAATTAATCATTAAAATTTGATTTTTATCAACCCCTTTTTCCATTAAGTCCTTTGCCAGCTGGCGCATAATAAAAGATTTTCCGCTGCGCCTGGCACCGGTAATCACGATTATTTGCTCATTTACTAAAAGTTTATTTAATTTCTCTAAATAAAAACTCCTTTTAACTCCGACCTCTAATTCTTTTTTCCAAAAATTCCAATCCTCTAAAATTTTTAATATTTCTTCTTTTTCCATATATTAATGAGGTTATTAGTTAAATTTCTAATATTTTACCTAATACCCAATGAATTATTAGATATATTTATAATTTTGTCAAGGGGTGAGCTCTTGAGACCGCCTGAGGAAAAGCCCTTATCCCTTATTCCACCTCGGGAGTGGGCTTTTGGGTGGGCTTTTGAAGCATTATTTCTCTTCTTCCAAATACTTTAAGGTGTCAAGGGCCGCCATGCAGCCGCAGCCCGCTGAAGTTATGGCCTGCTTATACTCCTTATCCATAACATCCCCCGCCGCAAAAACCCCTCTGACGGAAGTGCCGCAATGCCAGATTTTAGGTAAAATATAACCTTTCTCATCTCTTTCCAGCTTTCCGGCAAAAAGATCGCTTTCCGGCTTATGACCTATTGCCACAAATACCCCATCTACAGGTAGTTGACTGGTTTTATTGGTTGATTGGTTGAATAGTTTTAGCCCTTCCACTTTCTCAGTACCCACAATTTCCTTCACAACCGTGTTCCAAATTATTTTTATTTTGGGATTTCCCAAAACCTTATCCTGCATTATTTGAGTCGCTCTAAATGTATCTCTTCGATGTATTAAGTATACTTTTGATGCATATTTAGTTAAAACACTTGCCTCTTCCATAGCAGTGTCCCCTCCTCCGACAACTGCAACCACTTTCCCTTTAAAGAAGGGTGCATCGCATGGGGCGCAAGTTGATACTCCACGGCCTATAAGCTCCTTTTCTCCCGGCACTCCCAGCCATACATTTTGGGCGCCTGTGGCAATGACTACAGTTTTTGCCAAGTATTTTTCTTCCCCTACAAAAACTTCAAACGGAGTCTTGGCAAAATCCACTTTAGTTACTGACTTATTGATAATTTCTGATCCAAAGCGTTTTGCCTGCTTCCGCATATTATTCATAAGTTCAGGACCTTCAATCCCATCGGGGAAACCCGGAAAATTATCTACTTTTGTAGTCAGCATTAACTGTCCGCCCCAATTTTCTCCGGCCAAAATCAAGGTAGAAGCTGCCCCCCGTGTTGTATAAATCGCACAAGTAAAAGAAGCAGGACCTGATCCGATAATCACAACATCCCAGACCTTTTCCATATAAGTTAAAAATTAAACTGCTGGTGCCGGCGGAACTTCTGGCACTGCCGGAGTCTCGGGTATCTGTGGCTCAACAGAGGGCTCAACCGGCGTCGTCGGAACTACTGGTTGATCTGCTGGTTGCACCGGTGGTACCGCTACCGGCTGCTGATTTACATCGGCAACTGGTTGATCTATTGGCTGATTTGTATTTGGATCCATTAAATATCACCTCCCTCGACTTCGCTCGGGACTATAGTCCCTTTTTTGATTAATTCTTCGTAATTTTCTTTTCCTGAAAATCCTGTCTGACGGGAAACTTCCTGCCCGCCTTTAAAAAGAATAACCGTAGGGATAGACATAACTGCATACTTTGCAGGTATTTGACTATTTTCATCAACATTTACTTTAGCAATTACAATTTTGTCTTTATACTCTTCGGATATCTCCTCCAAGACAGGCTCTGTCTGCTTACAAGGCTGGCACCACGCTGCCCAGAAATCAACCAAGACAGGAAGATTATTTTTAATGACTTGCATATCAAAATCGGAATCAGTCACATTAACAGTCGGCATATTTAACTTTTTCATGATACCTTTATACGAAAGACTTAGTCAACCCCTAAAAAAGGATTAGATCTTAAGATTTTTCAGCCTCAAGGAGTTAAGAACTACGGAGATTGAGGAGGCAGCCATGGCAAAGGCGGCTAAGGCAGGGTTAAGAAGCCAGCCGGTAAAAGGATATAGAATTCCTGCGGCAACCGGAATTAAAACAACATTATAACCAAATGCCCAAAATAGGTTTTGTTTAATAACTTTTATAGTTTGCCTGCTTAAATTCATTGCCGTTAAAACACTCCCAATGTCTTTGTTCAGAAGTGTTATTCCGGCCGATTCAATTGCCACATCCGTTCCCGTCCCCATCGCAATCCCGACATCGCTGGCAGCAAGGGCAGGGGCATCATTTATACCGTCTCCTGCAAAAGCCACGACCCCATATTTTTCCTTAAGTTCCTTAACCTTACTGGCTTTTTCCTGCGGCAAAACTTGGACCAAAACATTTTTTATCCCTGCCTCTCCGGCAATCGCCTTGGCCGTCCGTTCATTGTCCCCTGTGACCATCCAAGACTCAATCCCTTTTTCTTCAAGTTTCTCAACTACTTCTCTAACCCCATCCTTCAGCATATCCGCAACAGCAACATACCCGATGATTTTTTCTTCCGACTCAAGAAGCATGACCGTCTTTCCCTCTTTTTCTAATCGTTTAATAACTTCATTTTTTTCCCCGCGGTTTCCGAAAAAGTATTCTTTTCCATTCACAATTCCCCCGATTCCTACTCCGGGATGGGCCTTAAATGCTTCTACTTTGCTCAGCCTAAGCCCCTTTTCTTTAACGCGGTTTAAAATTGCCTCCGCCAAAGTATGTTCAGACCCCTGCTCTAGAGAACCCACAATTCTCAACATTTTCTCACTAGATACATCGGTTACGGTGGGCTTACCAATAGTCAAAGTTCCCGTCTTATCGAAGATAATTGTTTTAATTTTGTGCGCAGTTTCTAAAGCCTCTACATCCTTAATCAGAATCCCTTTTTCCGCTCCCTTTCCGGTTCCGACCATGATCGCGGTAGGGGTTGCCAGACCCATAGCGCAGGGACAGGCAATAATCAAAACTGCAACCATATTTATAACAGCATTCAAGAACACTCCGCAATTCATTGCGGAGATGAATTGAACGCTGATATGTCATCCTCCTTTGGAGGGATACCCCGCTCTTTAGAGCGGGGAGGATGTCATAAAGGCATTGGCCGGCAAACCGAAGTCAAACCAGACAATGAAAAAGGTTTACAAAATTAAAGGGTTTGACTGCGCTTCGTGCGCAACACTGCTTGAAATTGGCTTGGAGGAAAAGGGGGTTAGGTGCAAGTGTTCTTATGCAAAAGAAACACTTGAAGTTAAGGGAGAGCATGATTTTAAAATGCTTAAAGAAATAGTCAAAAAATCAGGTTACAATATAAATATATGATGTGTCAGGTTTGTACATTGGCTGTCGGGGCGGGACTTGGGCTCTCCCGATGGATTGGTGTTGATGATGCTGTTTCCGGAATTTGGATTGGAGGATTAATCCTCTCCTCTTCTTTATGGTTTTATTCTTGGCTCTCTAAAAAATACCCCAAATTGCATACTACACCTTACATGTTACTTACAACGACATTAATATACATTCTTTCCCTTATTCCACTGGTTTGGACAGGTGTTTTGATATACAAACTTGTTATAGGAATTGTAATCGGTTCTTTAACTTTTCTTTTAGGAATATGGGCAGACAAAAAAGTAAGAAAGATTAAAGGGAAACAACTGTTTAATTTCCAAAAAGTTGTCTTTCCTGTCGCCTCTTTGTTAATATCAAGCATAATTGTATGGATAATTACAAAACATTAATAGATAAGGTTGAGAAAGTCAAAGCCGAAAAGAAAATTGATTTGTCTTCGGGAGAAGATCTTTCAATAGGTGTTATGAACCTAATCGCAATTGAGGAACATCTTTTCTTTACCTACAACAAGACCAACAACAAAGAATATATCAACCTCCTCGACGAGATACGAAGAATGAGAATAGAACTCATGAAAGATTTAATTAAAGACTATGAAGGAGAAATCTATTGTATCGGCAAACACTTACTGGCAGCTTCTATGAGGGTTATGGAAGTGGGGACAAAAGAACTCAAAAAAGGAAACAAACCAAAAGCTATAGACCTCTTTGAAAAATCCTATAAACTCTATTCCCTCTTCTGGGGATTAAATACCAATATAATAAAAATGCCAAATGCTAAAACTCAAATGCTAAATGAGAACCTCGAACTGATCAATGACAAGAATAACAAGGCCACAAAAGTTTCGGTATTTTCAAAACTTAACGACTTCATTCAGAAGGCGCTGGATTGCTGCAGAGAGTAAAT
>Ga0210051_1004254_pt1 | contig 14029 bp, 7 predicted proteins | sample CryGey092014_all_FD_185464 | JGI IMG/M metagenome (GOLD analysis project Ga0210051, IMG submission 185464) | Groundwater microbial communities from aquifer - Crystal Geyser CG23_combo_of_CG06-09_8/20/14_all (SPAdes) (version 2) | ecosystem: Environmental > Aquatic > Deep subsurface > Groundwater ...
GCTGCGATTGGCTTGACACCCTTGCCAAGCCGGCTTATAATCCTGCCCGTTAGTCTAACACAACTGGGCAACGCTCATCGGCGCCGGTAGCCTGTCTCGACCACCGCAATTTCGTGCGATTGCCCTGCATCGGTCAATTTGTTTCCTTCTTTGCGTCGATGCGTGAAGGGAAGCCCTCGTTGTTCCACCCGAGGGAGGCGAAGCTCAGCATCGCAGTGGCCCTCGCGGCGGAGAGAAAGCGGTGGTGGAAAAGCCAGTGATGGAGATGTCTGAGACGGATGGTGTGTGCAAAGGGGAGCGAGATTGAGAGATGTCCTTCTTCCTGTCGGGGCCGATTGACTTCGGAAAGCACAACGCAGAAGTGACCCGCGTCTGGCAGGCGCATGCCGACGGGAAACCCTATCGCGTGCCGGTGAGCACTCACGGCAGCATCCGCAACTATCTCCAGAACCCCGAGTTGAATGATACGGGCTGGACCTTCGCTGATTTCTTCACCAACCCCCAGGCGCAGATCGACTGTCAGCTCCAGTACCAGAAGTGGCTGCGGTACAACCTTGTCTGCGACCGGGAGATGGGGCTGCCGAGAGACGGGTGGCAACTTGGGATCGACTTCCAGAACTCCTACGATGCCGGATGGTTTGGGTGTCCGTTGCATCTCGATGGCAACGCGGTGCCGGATACGGTGGAGATTCTGAAGGAAGACAAACACAAGCTGTACGAGATGTCCTGTCCCGACCCACTGCGCGGCAACCTGTTCGCACGCGTCATGGAGTTTTTCGAGTACATGCAGGAGAAGGCTCCCTCGATGGAATTCGAGGGGCTACCGGTGCTTCCCCCCGTCTCGATTCCCGGAGAAGGGAGCGACGGGCCGCTGGACGTTGCCTACAAACTGCGCGGCGCGGCGGAACTGTGCATGGACATGCTGGATGACGAGAAGTACTACCACGACCTGATGTCCTTCATTACCGACTGCGTGATTACGCGCATGAAGGCAATTCGTGAATGACGGTGGGCGCGCAATCCGGAAACTCCTGATCGGGGACAGTTCAAGCGCGCCAATTACGGGTTTGCGGACGACGCGATTGCGTTGCTATCGGTGAAGCAATACGAAGAGTTCGTTTGTCCTTATCACAGGCGCATCCTCGATGAGTTCAGCGATGGCGGGCCCACCGCGGTGCACCTGTGCGGCGACGCCACCCACCATTTCAAGTTCCTGCGCGATTATCTCAATGTTCACAGCTTTGACACCGGTTTCCCGGTGGACCACGGTTGGCTCCGGAGCGAGCTGGGGCCGGACGTGCAGATCAATGGAGGCCCCACGGTCATGCTGCTGAAGGAAGGTCCACCCGACGCGATCAGAAACGAGGTCAGGCGGATATGCGAGTCGGGAGTCATGGACGGCGGCAAGTTCGTCCTCATTGCGGCGAACAACATGGCGCCCTGCACGCCACTGGAGCACACGCGGGCTTTCTACGAAGCCGCCAAAGAGTTCGGGAGGTACTGAAACGATGAAACAACGGCTTCCCCTGATTCTGAGTCTTGCGATGTGTGTCGCTTCGCGTGTGGCGCCTGAATCGCTTTCACTCTCCGACTCCCCGGGAAGCAGCCTCTCCCTCGCGCCTGACGACTTCCGGCTGGAGATGGGCAAGCAATACGCATGGATCGTCTCAGTCCCGGCAACGGCGATCGGCAAGCAAGTCGTTCTGTCCTTCCGGGCGCGCATCGACAACCCCGGCGCCATCGGGTCAACCAACATGCTGAGAATCCAGATGAATGGCGCAACGGTGGGCCTGCGGACGCCGCGTCGCCAGTTGCGATTGCTCAACAAACCCGGCAAATTCGCTTGGACGAAACCACCGTTTCTCACCTGGTTCCTAACGCAGGGCGAGTGGAGGATACCTTACGCTCCCAACTTCAAGATTCTGAAGACAACGCCCCACTATGACGCCGAGTCGTATCACTTTGAGATGGATATCAGCGATCTGCGGAAGCCCGGCGAAAACGAGCTCCTGATGGTTCACACCGGGAATAAGGATATCGCTCGGAACGCCCGGAGTGACCTTGCTCTCGTCTTCCGAGACCTGAGGCTGGAAACGCGTCCCGGCCCCGGCGTGCTTCCTGGACAGCCTGAGAAGCTCGATCGGAATCGCCCCTTCGCCGTGGGCGAGAGGCGCTCGGCGGCCTATCGAGTCGCCGTTGCGCCGGACGGTCGAATGCTATTGCAGACTCAGGGCAACGAGTATGAGATTTCATCCCGCTTCTCCTGTCCCGGAGCGGAAGCCATCGAGTGGCGCAACTTCGCCGCGGTTGTTGCGGGCGAGGAGTCGTCGGGGGAGTACCGCGCTGGCGTTCCCGGCAAGCCTTTGGTGGCGAAGTCGCGTCAGTGGAAGGCCGTGCGCACCTTCGACTCGTCTTCCCCTGGTCGCCTCCTGATCTCGGACACATTCACAAACCTTACGGATAAACCTATCGGCATCCTCGTCCTCCATGCAGTGCGCCCGCAGAGGGGACGCTGTGAGCGCGTCGTTTTCGGCGGACGTGAGGACCCTAATCTGGAAGAGCTTAACCGCCCGACCACACCGTATCTGTTCCTGCCGCGCGAGAAGGGCGGGTTGGGATTGGTTGCGTATGATGACGTGCTGCGGCTGCACGGCTATTTCTCCTATGATGATCGGGAGCAAGTCGCCTCCCTCCGTGACGACTGGTTCGGACTTGAGCCGGGTCGGACCTACACGATGACTTGGGCGCTGTACGCCACCGCGACGCCGAACGTGTTCGATCTCGTCAACCTGATCCGGCGAGATTGGGGGACAAACTTCCGCATCGACGGCGGCATCAACTTTCTGGAACCGGACGCAATTCTCGCCGACAACGATGAGAATCTGCGTCGGCATCTGGAGTTGCTGAATATCAACATCTCCATGTCGCAAGGTGGTTGGGTCGACCGCAAACTGCAGCTTGCAGGGACTCCCAATGTCGGGCACGGGCCCGTTGTAACCGGAGATATTTATGCCGATTACCGCAAGCGCCTCCAGCAGGCGATTGAAAAACTACGTCGGCTGCGCCCAGGCATCAGATGCCTCATCTACCTCGATACATGGCTTGTCAGCGGCGGGGGAATCAGGGAGAGGTATGCCGACAGCATCTGGATGGGCGCCAACGGCCAACCGCGGCACTATGTCACCAACACTGAGTTCGGGTTTCCCATCGCGGTCTGCTGCCCGGCCCTGAACAACTCTCTGGGGAAGGAGATTCTGGCGAAGATTCCCACGATGGTCTTGGATGAGATGGGAGCCGACGGGCTGTATTGGGACGAGATGGCCTACGGTTTCGACAGCCGCGCCGACTTCGCCCATCCCGACGGGCACACCTTCATCATCAACGCAGACACCGGACAGATTGAGAAATCGGTGGGCGTCGGCGACTTGTCGTCTCTCCCGTTCAAGTTGGAACTGCTCAACGCATTCCGCAAACGCGGTGCCACCGTCGTGGCCAATGTCCCGCCAACCACTATGACAGAGCAACGGGAGCAGTTCACGCGCTTCTCTGAGACAAGCATCCCCCATCACCCGGGGTTGATCCACAAGACGCAGCTTTACACGCCCGTTTCCTACGCGGGGTACTCCGTGTATCACACTCCCGGAGTTACCGAGAAGGATTTTCTGGAAGATATTCGCGACAAACTCTGGAACGCCAACCTGTACCTCTTCTCTGCGCCGATGTTCTACCACCTCTTCACCCATGAGAACCTCGCCACCTACCAGTATCCCATTACTCCCATCGAGCTGGACGAAGGTGTAATCATCGGCAGAGAACGCCTCCTCACCCTCCGTTCCGGCAAATTCGGTTGGCCCGGCGAGAAGTGGAGAGGGGAGTTATTGCTGTTCGACGCGGAACAACGAGTCACTGAGCGCAAGCCGACGCGCGGGGACAAGAACGGTTACGTGGCGCTGCAATTGCAGCAGGCCCAGGCGGCGGTGATTGTGAGACGCTGAGGCGCATCTCAGTCCCTTGTGAATTAAATGCTGCGCGTTTTGGCCAATACATCTGGTTCCGGCTTGTCGGGGTTAGGGATACATCAATGGTTGTCGTTTGTGGCTGTGCTTTGCAGTCCGAAGGACTGAAACAACATAGCCTGTGGGCAACGCCTGACCTGTCTCGCACGGTTGGCCTTTCCAGTCCGAAGGACTGAAACAACATAGCCTGTGGGCAACGCCTGACCTGTCTCGCACGGTTGGCCTTTCCAGTCCGAAGGACTGAAACAACATAGCCTGTGGGCAACGCCCCAGGAACAGAAGGAACGCCACACGGAATATTTCGCCCTGAAGGGGCAAAACAAACAACCACGGGGTCGTGCGCATGACGGCGGACGCGGGGTGTGAAGCCCGATGTTGTATTACCCTTTCAGGGCGTGGGGGAATCGGGCGTTCCTTGTTCCAAGGGCGTTGCCCCTGGCTACGTTGTTATGCCCCTTTGGGGCGTCAGAAAGTGGACACGTCACCCGGTCCGAAGAATAGAAAGACATTGTGCCCCGAGAGTTAGTCTCTTACGAATCAAATGCTGCGCGTTTTGGCAAAGAAATTTGGTTCCGGCTTGTCGGGGTTAGGGACTGGATGGCTGATTAGAGGACTTCCCGTCGGTCACGCTCTCCTTATGCTGGAATTTCAACAATATCAACCCGACCCGCCAGAAGATGCTCTGCAAAAGAAAGCAGCTCCTTCGCTTCCGAAAGAGGCACCTCCCGCATGGCAGCCACAAGTATCTCACTTGAACGGCGGCTCTCGAAAGCGACCACGCGCAGCCCGCCGAATCCCCTTGCCATACATAAATCCTTTGTCTAACGACACGAGCCATGTGGGATTACCAAAGAAGATGTTATCACACTTATACTGCATGGCAACGACAGCCTTCCCGGAATTTCAGCACAGGCGACTCACCTCGTTTACCCCCCGTCAGTGCGATCAAAGCGAAGCAATCCCCACCTCATTGCTCGCCGTCTCTGGCTCGTCACTCCCCCCAGACGCGGGCGAGGGCGGCCTGGATCTTCTTCTCGAAGCGCTCGATCAGGTCGCGGTTGGCGGCGACGAGGGCTTGCTCGGCTTCGATCTCGGCGACGATGGCCTGCTGCGTGGCGAGGGGTGGGAGGGGGACTTTGACCGTCTTGAGAATCTCGATGTTGATGTTCTTCTGGGCTGCCTGCGGAGCAATATCGTTCAGATGCTGCTTCTTTGTCCGCATAGCCAACTCCAAGAAATGGGCATCCGTTCCTGGCTTTGGGGTGAGTCCAACGACGCTATCGGGAAAGCAGGACGGGAAATCGAGAACGGCAGTGTCGCCGATATTCGCTGCAATCGTTATTACGACCACGGGAGGCTGGAACAGTTTGCTTATCGAAAGCCCGTCATCATTCAGAGTTTGGGTGTATGTGATCTTTCCGCCGTTGGCCCGGACAATGTCGCCGGTTTGGATGAATGGGTACTTGCCACCGTAAAAGCGGGGCTCGTTTCGTGGCCGGTGAGTGAACTTCCCGCGTTGAATGTAACACGTATCTTCCAACTCCACCATCGGCCAGTCGGGGTGGATGGGGATGTGGGGGCGGTAGTTGTCGAGGACGGCGCGGGCGCCGTCAATGACTTTCTGGTAGCCCTCGATCTCCGCCACGATCTCCTGCTGCACCGGAAGCGGAGGGAGGGGGATTTGGAAGTTCTCGACAAAATCACGTGGCACGCGCTGCAATCCGCCCGTGCCAGTCATTTGGGCAACACCCGCTTCACGAAACAATGGATGCATTACGCAGAAGTAAAGCCATTCAGGCAGAACTTGTTCACTTGCACGCAGGATGTAGAACTCACTCGAACCAAAACCAATGCCGTTCGTGAGACCGCGCGCTATGCCTCCTTTCCCATTCTCGAAACACGGAGTTACTCTGGCGAAAAGCACATCGCTGTCGCGGAAATACGTATAGCTCGTAGTGACCTCGGCGAGTGATCTCTCCTCGACGGGCTGAAACAACATTCGTAGTTCGCTCATGTCTGCCATGGGCACGAATGAGACACGCGTGTCCTGGCTCAACTCAGACAACTCGCTCTTAGGCGGATTTATCTTGCATACGTCAGCAATGCGCGCGAGCGGGTACGTGTGAATCCGGGTTCCGTTCTCCCGATACCTCTCCCCGCTCAGGTTGTAGTCCCCATTCGCCGCGACTTTCGCCTTCTCCACGATGAGACCCAGCGTGGGCTGAAAACCCTCACCCTGCCCTCTCCCAGAGGGAGAGGGTTCCACAGTTTCCCCCGCGCGCAGGCGGCGGAGGTATTCGGCGATCTCAGATCGGACTTGCGGCAGGTCGTTCTTGTCAATCTCACGGCGTTGGGCGCCGAGTCCGAAGCCGTCGTTCTCAACCTTGAAGAAGCCGATGGTGTTGCTCTGCCGGGCGAGCGACTTGTCGAGGATCAAGATCGAGGTCTTCACCCCGGAGTAGGGGTTGAACACGCCCGCCGGGAGGGAGACGACGGCGACGAGGGAGTTCTCGACCAGCATCTTCCGCAGATCTTTGTAGGCGGTCTGGCTCTGGAAAATGATGCCCTCGGGGACGATGATGCCGGCGCGGCCCGTCGGCGTCAGGTGCTCGGCCATGTAGTCCACGAACAGCACTTCGCTGCGCTTGGATTGCACGCCAAAGCGGTTGTGCGGCTTGATGCCGCCCTTCGGCGACATGAAGGGCGGATTGGCGAGGATGACATCGGCGGTTTCGTTCCATTTGTCCTGCGAGGTGAGCGTGTCGTATTCGGCGATGTGCGGATCGCTGAAGCCGTGCAGGTACAGGTTCACCAGCGACAGGCGCACCATGTCGGGCGAGATGTCGTAGCCGTTGAAGTTCTGCGCCAGCCGCCCCTTTTCGTCGGGCGTGAGGGAAGAGACGAACATGGATGGACAGGATTCACGGGATTCTTTGTTTTCATCCTGTCCATCCTGTTCATCCATGTCTGTTCTGTTGGCGACAAGTATGTGCTTGTACGCCGAGATGAGGAACCCGGCGGTGCCGCAGGCGGGGTCGAGCACCCGGTCGGTCTTCTTCGGGTCCACGACTGCGACCATGAAATCAATAATGTGGCGCGGGGTGCGGAACTGCCCGGCGTCGCCCTGCGAGCCGAGGACGGAGAGGAGATATTCGAAGGCGTCGCCGAGACGCTCGGAGTGGTCGTAGGTGAACTCATCAATGATCTTGAGAAAGGCGCGCAACGTCTCCGGGTCGCGGTAGGGCAGGTAGGCGTTCTTGAAAATGTCGCGGAAGAGCAGCGGGATACCGGGGTTCTCCGGCATCCTGGCGATGGCTTCGGCGTAGACGTTCAGCGTCTCGTGGCCGCCCAGCCCGGAGCGCATGAGCTTGGCCCAGCCGTACCGCGCGAACTCACCGGCGAAGAACTTGCGCTTGCCGCCGAACTCCTCGCTCTCGGCGTCCATGTCGTCCATGAACTTGTAGATGAGCGCGATGGTGATCTGCTCGACCTGGGACTTGGGGTCGGGCACCTTGCCGACGAGGATGTCGCGGGCGGTGTCTATGCGGCGTTTGGTGTCGGTGTCTAACATCCGATTCCTTTATTCACATGGATGAACGGGATGGACAGGATAACGGCAAACAATCCTGTCCATTCTGTCTATCCATGTTTGAAATCTTTGCTCCTGGTGAAACGCTTATATTCGAGTTTGGGGTTGCCGAAGTTGATGAGCAAGCCGACTTCGATTCCAGTGGCGTTCAGATAATTGATGATCTGTGCCTGATGTTCGGGGGCGATGGCTTTGACGGCTTTCAGTTCCACGATCACCTTCTCCGCCACGAACAGGTCCGCGAAGAAGTCGCCCACGCACTCCCCCCTGAATCGGACCTTGATCGGGTATTGCGAGACCACCGACAATCCTTTCTGACGCAGCGCGAGAAACATCGCTTTCTCATAGACCGACTCAAGAAAGCCCGCGCCCAGTTCATTGATAACCTCAAAGGCGCAACCTATTACGGCCTGCGTAATCGCCTCGTGCTTCATTCGCTTATCCTGTCCGTCCTGTGTATCCATGTTGATTCCTCTTACGCGGCAAACTGGTTCAGGGGCACGTAATCCTTGACGTAATCAGGAATCAGGGTGCGGTACTTCTGTGGGACCTCCTTGTAGTCGCGAGTGCAAAAGACCGGATTGGTGGCCAGGTCGGTGAAGTCCCGGCTTTCGATGATGTGGCGGACCTGGTCGCTGGTGACGTAGGCTTTGAAGTAGTTCTTGATGGCTGGGATCTTGTTCGACTCATCCGGCTTGTAGTCGGCGACGAACTTGGCGAACTCCTCCTCCAGGAGTTCGTCCTTGGATTTGAAGCCGGGGATGAGTCCGAAGATCTTCTCCAGGATTTCACGCAACGTGAGGCGGCGATCCACGGCGGCAGCCTTGCGCAGCTTGTCGAGGTTGTAGTATTCCTCGGGCTTGTTGAAGACCTCGCGGTTCACATAGTCAATGACGCGGTCCCAATGCCCGCCCTCGACAGCCGCGGCGATGGTCTCGTTGCCGCGCACGGTGTCCTCGAACTTCTCGAAGAACATGCGGTCAATCTTCATACCGTCGAAACCGATCTTCTCTTCCTTGACCGTGATTAGAATGTCCTCTCCCAGGTGCTGGTAGAGGCCGTCTGGCACCGTCGTTCCCCCGCCCCCGTTTCCATTCCCCTTGCCTGTGGGTCTGGGGAGCTTGATGACCTCGTCGTACTTGTATTCCTCCTCGAAGTATTCGCAGTTGGCGAAGAAGTCGAACAGCTTGAAGGCGGTCTTCTCCGGATGCTGCACGCCGTCCTTCACACTGTCGTCGAAGAGCTGTTCGAGGAAGTTGTGCCTGCGGGTACCGCGCCCCTTGATCTGGATGAAGTCGGTGGGCGAAAAGATGGGGCGGAAGAGACCGAGATTGAGGATGTCGGTGCAGTCGTAGCCGGTGGTCATCATGCCCACGGTCACGCAGACACGCGCCTTGCTGGTCTTGTAGCCGGGAAGGAAGTTGGCCGAACCGAGCAGGTTGTTGTTGGCGAACTTGATGGTGTCCTGCTGGGGGTCGTCCTGATTGGAGGTGACCTGCACGGCGAAGTCGGATTGGTATCTGCCGGGAAACACTCGGTCGGCCATAAGATTGAGAATCTGCGCCAGCTTCGTGGCGTGGTTTTGGCTGACGGCAAAGACGATGGACTTGCCGATCTCTCCGCTCACCGGATCGCGCAGAGCGTGTTCGAGGAAGGTCTTGCAGAAGAGCTTGTTGGTGGCGTCGGCAAAGAAGCGCTTCTCGAACTCCCGCTGCCTGTACGCCGTCTGCTGGTCTTCACCCTCATCGTCGGTAAAGGGAACGACAAATCCCGCTTCGGAAAGCAACTCGGTGGTGATCTCGGTGCGGGCGTCCACGACGGTGGGATTGACCAGGTAGCCATCCTTCACACCGTCGAGCAGAGAATACCGAAAAGTGGGCTGGCTGTCCTCGCATCCGAAGGTGCGGTAGGTGTCCAGCAGCAAGCGGCGTTCGAGTTCGCGGCGATCCCGCGTGGAGGGTTTGGCTGTGTCGAACCTCCTGAGATAATCCTTGGGCGTGGCGGTGAGGCCGAGCTTGTACCCGATGAAGTAGTCGAAAACGGCGCGGGCATTGCCGCCGATGGAGCGGTGCGCTTCGTCGGAGATGACGAGGTCGAAATCGGTCGGCGAGAAAAGCCGCTGGTACTTGTTGTTGAAAAGCAGGGATTGCACGGTGGTGACGACGATTTCCGCCCGCCGCCAGTCGTCACGGTTCTCCTTGTAGATCACCGTATGCAAATCAGCGGACAGGAGGGCGGAGAAGGCCTTCCTCGCTTGATCTTCCAGTTCGAGGCGATCCACCAGAAAGAGGACACGGCTCGCATTGCCCGATTGGAGGAACAGCTTGACGACAGCGGCGGCGGTAAGGGTCTTGCCGGTGCCGGTTGCCATCTCGAAAAGGAAGCGATCCTTGCCGTCTTTCACGGACTGTTGCAAGGCGTGAATTGCCTTCAACTGATAGGGCCGCAAGAAACGCAATTTGTTGGCTTGGATGTAGCCGGGACGCTCCGCCTCATTGCGCCACGCGGCTTCGGCCTGGTAGTTCGGGCGCTGCGTCAGCACGATGTAATCGTCGCCGACCTCTTCATCGATCAGGCGCTGGGGGTTCGGGGTGACTTTCTGGTATCCCGTCACCGATTCCGGGGTCGGAAAGGAAGTGATGACGTGGGGGTTGCCGCGCTCCAAGTCCCAGAAATAGTGCCGGTTGCCATTGGAGAGGATGACGAAGCGGCAGTTCTGGGACCTGGCATACCTGCGGGCCTTTTCCTTGCCGACGAGCGGGTTCTTCTCCTCCGACTTCGCCTCAAGGACGACGAGGGGGCAACCCATGGAATCGAGAAGCAGGAAGTCAATGAACCCCTTACCCGTCTTCTCAAAGTCGTTGCCGAGAGAGTCGAGGTTAGACGTATTGAGGGTTGCATTCGACTCAAGGCGGATATTGGCCGGGTTCTTCCCTTCCGGGAAGAAGCGCCAACCTGCGGCTTCGAGCAGCTTGTTGATCTTGATGCGGGCAGTGGCTTCTTTTGCTGACACGCTCGTTCCCTCAGGAGTGTGAGTTCATGGGCTAGTGCATCGTTTTGGAAGTTCCCCCACAAAAGGACGCCGGATCGCTTCAGCGTCCGGTAGCTCACACAGGCAGCTACACGATGGAGGCTACCCTTCTTTTCTCCCCTTTCAACCCGTGTTTGTGCCGAACACGGGTTGAAAGGGGAGAAAAGATGTCCTTTCTTGGCGCTCGGTAGTCAGTTGTGTGAGCTACCGGACGCTGAAGCGATCCGGTGTCTAATGTCGAAGAATTTACGAAAGGATGCACTAGACCACTATCTTTGGGTCCCCGTGCAAAGCTTTGCGAGATTGTATACACTCTTTGGTCGCGTGGTAACGGGGGTTGTCGAAGGCTCATTCCTCCACCGCTGTGCCTGCGGTCTTCCTCGCCGCAGTAGAGCCGCTGGCCAGCAGCGGTACGTCCCCGGTGCAGATGAGAAGGCGGAAGCCGAGACGGACGACCAATTGAATTTGCTCGGGAGATGCCGCAGGCGTTCCCACAAACTTGCCGTGCTCCTGCACGGCGGCGGCGACGCGCCGGTAGTCGTCGATGAAAGTGTCCGGCTTGCGCGCCGCGTCCATGGGCATCCCCAGTTCCGTCGCGCGGTCGTCCGGGCCGTAGAACAGAGCATCCACCCCCGGCACCGCGGCGATCTCATCGACGTTCTCGACCGCCTCACCGGTCTCGATTTGGGCAATGAGCAACGTGTCTTCGTTGGCGGTGTGGGAATAGGCGCGTCCACCGAGGTCGATGGGCCGACGCCCGCCGTAGGAACGTCCGCCGAGAGGAGCGAACTTGGCCGCCATAACGGCCTGCCGCGCCTCTTCTGCGCTATTGACCATCGGGACCATAACTCCGGCCGCGTGGGTGTCCAAAGCCCGGCCGATATCACCGTAGTCATGTCCCGGCACGCGCACGATCGCCGACACGCCAACGATATCGCACGCCCGAACGCAATCCAGCACCGAGCGATAATCGTGCTGTCCGTGCTGGGTGTCGATCCATACCCAGTCCCACTCCCCTCCGATTCTCTCGATGATCCCCGCGGCGGGATACATGGAACACATACCCACGGCGACGCGTTTCTCAAGGATGGGTCGAAGCGATTTCATGCGATGCTCCTTCGGGGACAATCCCCATAGAGGGTCGAATTGCGTTGCCAAGGCCAGTCCCTCGAATTCGACAAAGTATAATACCGTCGCTTGAATTGCGGAAGCCCTTGCGGGGCAATTGTTTTGAGGGGAGGAGGGCAAGACGGCTTTTGTAAGCCCCGTGTGCGTGTAACCGACGGTATTGTTCGGCAACCTCGTTAACGAGTAAATGCTTCTTTTAGTTGAAACGCCTATTGACTTAGCTCACACGTGAAAGGGAATTCCCTGCGATCCATCGGCGGGGTTGCAGGAGGTGTAGGTGCAGGGCGCAAGATGTCGTCACCGTAGAAAACGGGGAACAGCGGTACGGGAATAATATACTCGGTCATCACCGTGCGCCCGCGACATCTACGCATCGTGGGCCGGCCGGTGTGTTCTCTGCCGGGTAGGGGGGCGAGGTGGCGGAGGGTGTCTTTGCACAAACCGACCAATGGAGGGGTGATTCATCAATGCTGATGTCCCCCTGGCGCCACCTTTCTACTTCCTGCGCGACGCACGATTAAAACCGTGATCGAGAGTGGCCCCATCTCGACGCTTTCTGTTCGTGGAAGAGATGCGGCGCGCCGGAGAACGGTTCGGTCGCCGTCAACGATTCTGTCAATGGTATATCGACGGGCCCCCATGCCGTGGTCGGAAAGCTCTACCTCAAAGTTCACGGCGTCTTCCGATACGTTCACCAAGATGTAGGCAACGGAGCCGTCGCGTCCGCGGAAGGCCGCGTGCTGCACCGAGGCGTCGGTAACCTGATGGAGTTGCTGCGGGTCCATGCGGTGTTCTCCACGCTCGGGAACATAGTTGAACTTGCAGTAGTGGGCGGTGACGATCGGCACATCGATCTCCGGCCGTCGGAGCATCTCGCCGAACATCAGGTAAGGATAGCACTCCTCCCCCGCGGCGCGCACGATCTTCCGGTAGAAGCCGATCGTAATCGGGTTGTGTTCGCGCGGGTCGGGGAAGTACCGACCGCCCGTCGGGAGCACTCCCTGCGCGAGCGCCTTCCCCAGACACCGCGTCCAGTAGAGCACTTCCGGGCGATTGCACTCGGGATAGGCGGCGCAGTAGGCGCCGATGTACTCGCCGTAAATGTAGTTGAAGAGCGGGATCGTCTCGCCTCCCGCCGGCAGACCCCGATGGTAGTGGCCGAAGTATTCCATGTTGGGGGCGCGCTGGTCGAACAGATCGAGCCACGGGATGAAGTTCTCGCAAACGCCTTCGGTGCTCATCGCGCAGTTCGGGTTCTTCTCTTTGCCGCGCCGGCGCGTTTCAGCCAGCATCCTCCCCACGGCCTCGGACCACCACGACCCGTATCCCGGCGGGTGATCGTGCGTCAGGTCGTAGCAGGCGTCGCTGCCGCCACACGGCAAGTTGTCGATCTGTACCACCGCGCACCCCAGGTCAAGACATTTCAGGAAGAGATCAACCTGCATCTGCGCCGAAGCTTCGGGCGCGGCACACAGACGCACAATATCCCAACCCGGGTACCAGTGCATCACGTTGACCGAGCCATCGGGCTGCTTCAACGCCAGCGGCTGACCTTCGGCCTCGTACAGCGACCAACTGTCCCACGGAGGGTTGTACTGCATCCCGGCGTACCACGTGTAGCCTGTGATGTAGACAAAACCAACGTTACCGGCCTCGCGCAGCGCCTGCATCGCCTCCTTGAAGGCGCGCGTTCCATTTCGCGGTGGGAAGAAGCCCTTCGGTCCCGTCCACGCCCCTCCCCTTTCCCAGTTGAAGACGAGTCCCAGCAACGGGACTCCGGACTGCCGGGACAATTCATTGACCGTGTCCGCAATCTGCCCCATCGAGTGGTTGGGTGTGATTTCCGGGATGTGGTAGTTGGACATCTGAAATACCCCGCCAACGCCCGTTCGCAGCCAGTCGGCGATGTCGCGATCCCACAATTTCTTCGCACACCACCACTGTTGCGTTGCCCATGCTTTATAGATATCGGCCGCGTCGTACCAGTCGCCGTGGAAGACGCCGAAGAGGGTATCGTAGGGAGGTGAGAAATCCTGCCCGGCCAATAGTGTTGCGTTATTTTTCTGTCGATGCTTTTGCCTCCCTCGCGACGCCGTAGACTTCGCGAGGGAGGAGTGAGGATTAAGCACGTGGAACAGATTATAACTGTTTGTACAGTGAGATGCAAGGCACTTTGACAACTTGCGACCACTTTTTGGGTGGAACCGATGGGAGTTTGAGTCCTCGCTTCGGAGCCATAGGGACATGAGGACTTGCGCGGCTCTC
>Ga0210051_1004259_pt1 | contig 14025 bp, 20 predicted proteins | sample CryGey092014_all_FD_185464 | JGI IMG/M metagenome (GOLD analysis project Ga0210051, IMG submission 185464) | Groundwater microbial communities from aquifer - Crystal Geyser CG23_combo_of_CG06-09_8/20/14_all (SPAdes) (version 2) | ecosystem: Environmental > Aquatic > Deep subsurface > Groundwater...
CTCCGGTAAGCATCAATGATTCTTCAAAATATTGGCTTGAAGAATATTCTGTCCTTACGCCGGGCCGTACGGTTCTAACCCCAAATTCCTCTTTAAATATCTTCTCTACCTTGATAGGAGTAACCTTTTCAATACCAAAAGGTATCTTTGCATGTAAACCAGGCGAACTTAAAGCAATGTATTTGCCAAACCTTTGAACCACACCTACTTCATCCGGGCCAATAGAGTAGATTACCCCTTTTAAACCTACCAGAACAAAAAGGCCCAAAATTACCCAAGGTAGAAATCTAAAAAAATCACCCATTTTTTTCTTACCTACATCGATGATATCACCGGGCGTAGGAACATTATCTTTCCATTCCATTTCTCTTCCCCCTTTCTTTTGTCGGTTCTTTCTTCACTTTAATCTTAATGCCAAATCTATCAACGTCCTGACTAAAAATGATTTTAAAAACATTATTGCCAGGAAAGCAATGATAGGCGAAATATCTATACCAAATCTAAGACCTAAAGGTAAAAGCTTCCTTATAGGATATAATATTGGTTCAGTTGTCTTATGCAAAAATTGCACTATCGGATTATGTGGATCAGGATTTACCCAGCTAATAAGCGCGCGGATGAGTATAAGCCAATAGAGAATTGTAAGCAGAATATCTAATACTTTAGCTATGCTTATCAAGAGATTAGAGATTGCAAACATTATTCTCCTATTCCTCAGTCTCAAATCGGAATCCGCAGACGTTACACTCGTAGATTGACATCTCATAGTGAGGCTCGATAAAACGAGTATCCTTGCTGCCGCACTTAGGACATTCTATTGCCGGAGACCAATTGGACATCATTTCCACCTACTAGTCTTTCATTTCCGATATTTGTTCTGTTTAAATTCCACAGTTTTCATTTTTAAACAGCTTTATTCAAAAAAATTGTCTGTGTCGGATAAGCAAATTCTATCTTGCGTTCTTCAAAATCTTCCTTGATGGCAAAGTTTATTTGCTGCTGGATATCCATATATTTATTATAATCACCGCCGACAACGTAATACACGATCTCAAATATAAGGCTGAAATCGCCAAAAGAAAGAAAATGCGCGCGGTCAAAAACCGCATCATTAGTATTGGTAATAATGCCTTTGATTATTTTCGGTATTTCCTGTAATTGGCTAAGCGAAGTATTATAAACCACGCCTATCTTAAATACCACGCGCCGTTTCTCCATCAACTTATAATTACGCAGACGGGAATCAGTGAGATCAGAATTAGAGAAAACCAGCATTTCTCCGCCTAAACTGCGTATGCGCGTAGTCTTTATCCCTATATGCTCGATAGTACCCATAAAATCGCCTATGATAATAAAGTCTCCGGCTTTGAAAGGATGGTCAAAAAGAATGCAAAAATAACTAAAAAGGTCCTTAAGGATAGTTTGCGCGGCAAGAGCAACAGCTACGCCGCCTATGCCTAAACCGGCAATCACCGCGGAAATTTTAAATCCCAGGTTATCCAGAAAGAAAATAACTGCGCCAGTCCAAACAACCAACTTTATCACAACCATTATACCCTGCAGGCTTTTCTCTAATGCGTTATCGTCGCCTTGCTTTTTTAAATAAATTTTAAACCCATAACTGATAAACGCTATCGCCACTCGCACCGCAAAAAAGACGAGAACCCCTAAGATAATGTAATTGAGAGTTTTTTCTAAAATTTCCGGGAAAGTCAGGCTTTTCAAAGCAAAATACATAACCACCAAATATAGCAATGGCAATACGATACTTTCAAGCAGGCTGACCAAAAAATCATCAAAAGTAGTTGCCGTCTTTTCAGCAAATTTCTTTATCCGCTGTATAACCTTACGAATGATTAACTTTATAATCAGCATACCGGCTGCAAATACAAAAGCAGTAACCAAATACCGAAAAACACTGTTGCCAAAAATCATGTGATTTAAAAATATCTCCATTTGCGTAGGCATATTGATTCCCCCTATTATTGCGCCTTCACCTTACTTACTTTAGAAGGCAAAATCACAATTTCCACTCTCCGGTTCTTCTGTTTATTCTGCGACGTATCGTTAGGCGCTACCGGATGGTATTCGCCATAACCATTCGCAGAAAGCCTTTGGGGTTCAACCTTACATTCGTCAACAAGATAATGCAAAACCGCCAGAGCCCGGCCAGAAGACAATTCCCAGTTTGATTTCCAGCCGGAGTACTTTATAGGATCGTTATCGCTATGGCCTTCAACCGCTACTTGAGAATCCGGTACATCGCGGTTTAAAACCTCTGCTACTTTATCAAGCGAAAGTTTACCGTCAGCTTTTATTATATCCTTACCAGAATCAAAAAACACCTCCGATAAAAAGGTTATCACGAGCCCGCGTTCGGTCATTTGTAGCTTTGCTTTATATTCACCAATCTCTTTTTTAAGTGATTCTTCAAGTTCCCTTTTTGCCCGTTCAAGCTCTGAAAACTCTTTATCCTTTTCTTCATAAACCTTCTGCACTTCTTTTGTTTTTTCTTTTAGTAGCTGGGCAATCCTATGCCTTAGGTTGGCGTTTTCGGTTTCGAGTTCATCGGTCCTGCGCGTTTTTTCGATGAAGGCGCACCCAGACAATGAAAATAATATTAAAAATGCTAATACTGTAAACTTCGCTTTCATAGTTGCCCCCATAAACAGTGCTTTATCAGACACTGTTTCTTAGTCTCTTAAATATTTATTCAATTCAGCCCAAGTCTGAGCACCTACAACACCATCTGCCCTTAAACCCTTTGCCTTTTGAAATGCCTTAATTGCCTCTTTAGTCCGTAGCCCTATTTTACCATCAATTTTTGCTCTATAAAAACCGGCTTTCTGTAAAGCTATTTGAATTTGCTTCTTCTTATCCTTGGGAAATCTTTCTTTTATCGCTTTTTCCTGAGGTTCCATTATCTTTCTAATCTCTTCCTCGAACTCTACTTCATGGGGATAATTCTCGGAAGATAAAACCACGGGTTGCATAACCATCTCTTTTTTAATGACTTCTTTTTCTTTATTTAACTCAAGCCAAGTTTTAGAATTTACTTTACCGCTAGGCCATAGCCCTTTTTCTTTTTGAAAATCTCTTATTGCCTTTCGGGTCCGGCTGCCCATTATTCCATCCGCAGGTCCAAGATCAAAATGCGCATCGGTTAAAATTATTTGTATTTCTTCCACCCGCGGGCTGTATCCTGAAACCGTACCGATAACCTGCTCTTCTTCCAACTCACTCTTATCTCTCACAAAAAGATTATTCATATAGTTTCGTACCGGAGCAACAAACATGACTACCAACACAAATACTATAATAAAGAATCCTGAGACTTTAAACATCACAAATACTTAAGATTTCTCTCAGATAATAAAAAAGCCATCCGACATAAAGTCAGATGGCGGCCCGACCATCAAATATCCTCCGGCATATCTTATTCCGGACCCTTGTTATAGTAAACTACCTAGTCACTCTTATCATCCGAGGATTCCCTTCTTGTAAATATTCAACCTCTCCTCAAGACGATCTTTTCGCAATGCATACCTAAATCCGCTTAATGCCCAAATAGTAACCATTGACTGTATCATGCCGAAAAAAGCTATACTTGCTGAAGCGATATCAAGCTCCTTACGAAATTTCCCTAACGCCTTACCCTCTAATAGTATTTTCTCTATGGTACTTAAGTATCTATTAATAACATTGAACATTTTCTCCTGCAATCTCTTATCATTAAGACTCAACGTCTCATTAATTATGATAAAAGTGATACCTTTTCTTTGCTCGGCATAAGAAAGATGGGACAAGAAGATCTCCTTGAGCTTTTGCAGAGGATCGCTCAATTTCTTTGCTGCCTTATCAATATCTGCCAACAGGGTTAATTCAATATTATCTATCAACAAACTTATTATTTCTTTTTTGCTCCTAAAATGCCTGTAAAGAGCGCCGTCTGTTATTTTAAGCTCCTTTGCTATTTCGCGGACTGTTAAGTTTTCAATACCTATAGAACTTATAATTTTTCTTGCGGCATCAATTATTTCTTGCTGCCGCACCGATATAGCAGGGATTATCTTAGCTTTCATACTATTAATACTTTCTGTAAGTAAATGTTTACTTACAATTATATATTATATTTCCAAGTTGTCAAGATTTTCTATGCAGTGTGTGATTTTCCATACAGTGGTAATCCATGCAGGGAATAGTAATAAAAACCTCCGCCAGTTATTTAAAACCAGCGGAGGCTTAAGTGGAATATTAATGTCTTATGATTTTGCCGTGGCTTTGTCCTTTTTCGAACCCTATCCGGACTTCCACCTAGCAACGGCGCCAGCCACGATTGCATCAACAGCTTTCTGGTCACCGATATTCTTTAATACATCGCTCAACTCCTGCTTATTAAGTACACGGTAGTTCTTAACCCCGCGCTCCTTAGCCGTCATCATCAACTCATCGCGTGAAGCCCCGGCATGCAAAACGATTCCCTCTTTAGGAGATGGGGATTTATCAACTGCAACTTTCTTGTCTTCTGCAACCTTCTGCTTTTTGCTTTTCTGCTTTTGTTTTGTAGCCATTCCAATCCTCCTTTTTCTCCAGCTCGCCATAAGCGATATTGACGGACCTGCGCAGTAACTCGCAGATGCTCATTTTGGCCTTCTGCTTCTCTTGAAACAGCAAAGCCATCTCCTTATCGCCCAATCGCGAGGCTGGCCATTGGTACTTGCCCGTCATAGCACCGATTCCTGCAATTTGCCGGTTACCACATCCAGCATCTGAAAGTGTGTAACGCCGTTTTCCTTCCACTGCTGTTCGATAGTGATAGACCATTTGCCAAGAGGCATGACCCGTTGGATCTCCCGCAAGCGCAGTTTTGCGGCTGGCAGGTGATCCTGCATCCGGCCGGTTACCGGTATATTCTCGACGTAAGTCTCCTCACCAGCATTTCTGACGCTGATATACCGCGTCTTTTTCGCCGTCATATTCTCGCGAACCATAGGAATCCCCTCCTTTCGAGGGGCCAGTAGACCGTAGAATCTAATAGTTAGCAAGGGCTTTCTTCTAAAAATCTACTCTCACCCCGGCCTTGGCGCCTACACCTTTACGGTCGTCAGATTCCGCAAAACCATAGCCCTCTACGAAAGGACTGACCGCGATCCCGGATTTCTTTTCCTCTTTTTTCTGATCCACCGTTACTTGCGCGCCAGGCTGAGCAATGATATGAGTAATTTGTTTTGTGGTCTGCGTAGGCATAAAGAACGCCCGGTATATCGTCAGGCCCACAAAGCCAATAAGCGCTATCCCGGCCACATAACGTAACGTCTTAACCCACGGCAGAAACTGAAAGAAACTCCCTGCGAATTTAAGTAAACTAAACTTTTCGCTTTCCGACATTCTGCACCTTGCCTTTTAGCCACAGATAGAAAAACATCCCTAATCCCCCGACGATATTCCCGAGCGTAAAAGCTATTAGTACCTTCATTTTCCCACCCCCTCTTTTTGCGGTTTAACTTCGGCCTTTTCCAATATACCCGTGATGACATTCATATCTTTAATAAGGCCCTGTTTGATTAGCTCATTCATTTTTAATTTATAAAGCAAGCTCTTATGATCCCTGATAACCATGGCAAGCCGTCTATATTCATGCAGATCAAATTCAAGCCTTACCTTATTTACTTCTTCCATCTCGGCTTTTTACCTTTAAATCATTTCTCAAGTCGTCAACCGCCTTAATAATCCTGTCGTTTTCTTTTTCAAAGAATTTGCAGTGCAGATCAAACTCTGCCTTTGAGACAAATTGGCTCCGCGGCATGTGTATCTGGTCATTTGCCAAATGCTGAAATAGCTTCTCATCAATACGGTTCACCTGCGCCATGATTGTGCCGAGCATAAAAATAGCGATTGTCATCAGGACCGGTGTGATATATTTTGTCCAGCTTCCATTATTGTGCATAAACTACACCACCATCTTCATAAGATCTTCATCGATCAAAGAGATGTGCCTATCAATTCGCTGTTTTTCCCTTGTAAGGAATTGCTTGTATCTTTCTAGGTCATCTTTTGTCTGCTCTTCTATCTTGCCTCCAGGATACTTGGTTATTTTCTTTCCGTCTTTAAATTCAACTGTAACTTTATCGCTTGGTATTTTTATCCCTCCCTCTTTAAGATTGTCCGCCGCGTACCGGTCTTACAAAACACATATCCCAAGGCTTACCCCAGGTAGTCTTATATCCGTCATACGGATACATTGCCCACGCACCGTCTATCCATGACGCATTAGTGGTAGATGACCAGTAAGGAGTCCATGTATCCGGAAAAGGCGTAAAGAATAGGGTATCGAATGCGGGATTATACCTTGAGTGATCCACTATCGACATAATCTCATTTATATTCGGGAGCCTCCAGTCGTCGTGGCCGGCAAAATCAAGATTCTCGCAGGCACTAATTGCATCATACCAGTACATGGGCGATCCCAAGCCTGCCTGCGTTGGATCTTTTATCCACATAAGGCCTGTTACCGTATCAATTACTGTTCCGTCGCCGTTGTCAATAAACCTCTGGCCACCTCCTAGCGGATATCCCATCTGATAGGACCCATCATCTCCCGGCTGATAAATCATAGTCTGACCTGTCTTCGGAAGCCCGCCCTCTGTGTTAATTTCCGTAACCCGCTTTACAATCCTGCTTGCTTTTCGATGTTTAAGATGTAGTTGCATTTTTAGTGCCTCCTCTAAGCTTCGTAAGTTACTGTGATCTTCCCCGAATCATCCCCGGACTTAACTACTCTGAAATCCTTTATGTGATAAATCGAGGGGAGCTCCACAATATCTCCATCCTCCAAAAGAGCCCCGGACGATGGAGCAGGATCCTGCCCATTGACAAAATATCTCATCGGCCCGCCTTCTGCGTGGATAAGCGCGAAAGATGCTGGTACGCCAGTCCCTGGGTCGTAAACCGACTGCGTTAAACTTTTAACCACATCGTCAACCACTATCTCTTCATGATTAATTACTCTTCCCATACTTAAATCCCTCCTTTAGTTTTTACCGCCGCCCCGCTTTCAAATATTGTCTTTGTGGGCGGCGGTATTTTCTGTTGAACATCATTCCAATTCCTTAAACAAACTCTGACATTGCGATTTTCCGAATAAAACTTTTCTAAATCCGCTGCCCTCATTTTTTCGTGCGCGCAAGGATAAAACTCCGGGTTAAGATCTTCCAGATCTATATGTTTATATTGCTCATAATCGGGGGTGCCCGGAATTGGAGTATACGGCAGAGTCACCGCCTCTGCCCCGTAGCTCTTTATCAGGTCAATGGTCGATTTGATATCTTCTGTAGCCTGATTTGGCGCGCCGATAATCAAAAAAGAACGCAACCGCTGAAAGTGCCTTTTGGCAACATTCATCGCTCGTTCCCAATCGGCGACAAAGCAATTCCGCTTCCATTCTTTGATGATAATATCGCTCGCGCTTTCAATAGGGATATTTACCGAATGGAAACCAGCCTTAACCATCTTCTCCGCGATATCATCAGTAAGCAATCGTGCCTCTACTCCGCCATAAGAATAGAGCCCAAGGTTCAAGTTTTCTTGGATAACCTTATCGAGAATAATCTTGAAGTGATTTTCGTATCCGTAGAGGATATTAGCATCGAGGAAGATAAACTTTGTTATTCCCATTGACTTATAGTATTTAAGCTCGCTTACTACCTCATCCGGATTAGTGTTTACCTTTGTGCAACCTTCTACGATATGGACGGCGCAATATGTGCAATGATTGGGACATCCTACTGAAGTGCCTAAAAATATCCTCTCCGGAAGGTTGTCTCCAAACAAATCAACATCTATCTTGATAAAATTATCTGCCGCGGTTTTTTCTTCCAGTGTCATTATTTCATCTGCGCCGGACGTTTTGGCGTGTTGGGGGCAAAGAATAGCGTATAGCCCGCCGACCTTTACCGGAACCTTAGGCATTACCCTTTTACACTCGGCCACAATCTCGTAAACCGCCCGCCACAGAAAAGTAAAAGTGTTTCCTATAAATATCCGGTCAGGCTGAAATTCCTCTAACTTCTTCGTAAGCTCTGATATCGGAAGGCCCAATCTATGAAACTCCCTGCACAATTTTTCGTTCTCGAAATTACCGCACTTTTTATACCCAACAAATTGAGATACCGGGATCCCCTTGAAATACATCCCTTCAGGCTTCATCTCCATAAACTTTCTCGGCCTGTAGAGAGGGTACATATTAAAAAGTTCAACCGTATGGCCTTCTCTGCGCAGTTTTGTCGCAACCTTATAGATGCCAACGGGAGAATTCCGGTACATCATCGTTATGGTAGTATATTCGTATGGGACAATACACAAGCACTTCATAACTTAGTCCTTCGGCTTTGAGGCAAGTAAAGACAGCGCTGATTTTACCTCTTGCAATTCTTTCACCAGGCGTATCATACAGCGAGCCATTACGTCTAATTTGTCCTCTACGAGTTCGGTCGGCTCGTCTTTGCTAATCTTATACATAACACCATTATCTTTTAGATCTGCCATTTCACCTTCCTTAAGAGATAATTTCCCCTCCACGAGCAACCTCCTTATTATCGGCCGCAAGGCGCTTGATATCTTTTCGTTCATTTCGCAGTACCCGTTGTCGGGAATCGCCGCGGGATCCTGATTCAAGTACATATTTGTTGCAAAACACCTGTTACAGGAAAACACCTTGCAATTAAGGCACTTAACTGCCCTCTGGCGCATTTCTTTTATTTTCTTAAACGCCTCGCCGTTTTCGTCTATCCCTTTCCAAATGTCGCCCAGGCAAAAGTCATATTTCTTAGAGTAGGCGACGAACCTATGGCAGGGATAAATCTTGCCCTCGGTTGAAATACCTATTAAGTACTCCCCGGCCCTGCAGCCTTTCTGCCGGTTAAATGAATTATCCACTATCCTCTCCAACGAATGATGCAGGTAGTTAAAGTACTGGTTATGGCCTTTGCGGTAATACAGCTCAATACATTTTTTAAGCTCCTCTATAAATGTGCTGATTGCCTCATCATTCCAGTCTCCTTCTACAATAGGCGTGAGGTTAGTCACAGGCGTCCCAAAAGAAAGCAAAGCCTCAAAATCTTTTGAAAGTGATTTTATATTCTCCGGCGTAACGGTCATGCGCACGCCTACGCTTTTGAAAACATCCCTGATCTTTTTTATGTTTTCTGAAATGACCTTATAGCTTCCCTCATCATTGACAAATACCCTGTTAGCGTTGTGCGTCTCCTCGCAGCCATCTAAGGACACCTGAAAGTGCCAATTGAAATTATTGTATGGACGGACACTTTTGAAATACTCTGTCATCTCGTCTGTTAATACGGTTCCGTTTGATAAGATATGGATACCTACCTTAAAGTTGAGCTTATCGCAAATACTTCGCAAGTAATCTATACCGGCCCTGACTGTCGGAAAATTAAGAAGCGGTTCTCCGCCAAAGAATGTAAAAGTCAGGTTTTCAAAAGGCCGGGCGAACATTTCCTTTTCATAATGGCTTGCCAGCCAATCTATAGCCGCGACCATAGTCTCCGGCGTCATATCTCCTGTGCGGTTTTCTTCATAGCAATATTTACAGCGCAGGTTGCATTTATTAGTTACAAAAATATAGGCAGATTTTGGCTTCATTTTAATCTCCGCAATCACATTCGCTGCAGCACTGCTCTTGGCAAGTGCAGGTGCAGGTGCAAGTACACGTGCAGGTACAGGTGCAGGTGCACTCGCATTCACAGCAGACTATGTGCGTATGTCCTGCCAGGTTTTCTAAATGGCTTCTTAATTGTTCATGAGCTGATGCCTTGATCCAGGTAACAAGCGCTACAACCGGGTCGTCCTCAAAAGCAAAACCGGGCGCAAACGCGTTGGAATTAACACTATATGCCGGCACATAATGGTAGTGGCTGTTAAACGCCTTGATAAAATTTATAACCTCATTAGTATGCGATGCCTTCGGCGGCGTTTCGTCCACAATAAGCTGCGCATTTGATTCTGCCCATGTGACAGATACATCCGGCAATTCCGCGTTTGAATTATTCCCATTAAATACATGATAATGGCCGTCTAATGCCTCTAAACATGCCCGCAGCTCCACAATGTGCGTCTTTTTAATAGGCGTAACATCCTGAACTAATGGGTCATTCGTCCATGTTGCAGGTACTGGATTTCCTCCGGAACTTTTCGGGGGCCCGCTCGTATAATTTCCCATGTTTTACCTTTATGCGTATACCGCCCTGGGCGGCGCGTTCTCAAACCTTGAATTGGCGCTGCTATACCTTAATCCTTGGCCGTCCTGAACTGAATCAAGGTGGACGGGGATAGTCTCGTAAAACCCCTTGGCACCGCCTGCATTGGTTCCGTAACATTTGTTATTCCCCGGAGAAGCTGCGCCTCCTTCCAGCTTTTCAGTGCCGACTCCGCCGTCTTTTAACTGCAGCTTATCGCTTCCTGAAATCTGGAACACCAGAGCATCAATCAGCCCGTCGAAATACTCCGGAGTGGTATCGCTTACATCAGCTTTGAGTTTATTCGGCGAATTCGCCTCTGGCAGAACCCCGGCTGCAGAGGGTATACTTGCCAGGCCGGTCAAAGCCGCACCGCTCACCTTATTCGGCGTAACTATCTGAGCAAGTTTTGTATCTTCAATGCCAGCTCCCGGCGCAACTTTGGCATTCGTAATTAAAAGATTCGGGTCCGTGCCTAACTCTAATGCTTCCCAGTTTGCCCTGCAGGCAGCTGGGAAGTTAATTAAAAGCATGTCATTTTCCGGCTTCGTTTTGTCCCAAGCCATCGGATACCTCCCTATTCTTGTATTGCTCTGCAACTTTATTCATGTCATAAAGATCTATTCCGTATTCCCGTAAGGTTTCAATCCAGCAGACATCGTGCATAAATAAAGCCTGAGCGTAATTAAACGCCTGCTCAATGCAGGTAAATACCAGCGGCCGCTTTTTAGGAGTCCGCAAAATAATGCTCCCTTTGACCAAGACATAAGCCATGTCCTTTGGAATCTCTTGTTTACACCGATGACAAATCATTCCACTATTCCTTCCGCATCATGCGCATGCTTAATAAATTTTTGAAGCAGGCCATTAAGCAGCGGCTTACTGAAATCGGCATTCTTTATTCCTATGGTCTTAACCTTGCCTATCACCCCGCTGTCATTAACCTTGTAAAGAATTACTCCGTTAACAAAAGATCCATTTTCAAATTCAATAATTAATTTGGCCGGTATTAACTTTTTTCCCATTTTTTAAACTCCATGACTGTGCCAATCAAAAGTGCCGACTTGCGCAGCACCTTGGGCGTTAAACAACTTAATTTTAAAACTCGTCGTCGACTTAACTACAAACTGCGCATAAATCCCATTGCCGTTTGTTATTTCGATATGCACATTCGGCTCCTCATGATAGGTCTTGGTGAAGAACACTTCCTTGCCTTCGTTTGCATCCGTAATTTCATCGCTTCCAAAATCATCTACATCCGGCAGGTCTCCGAGATACTGCAAGGTTGAACACGTCACGTAATCTCCTAAATTCCCCCGCGTCAGAATCATTTTAAGCTGAAAGTACCTGCAGTAATAATCCCCGGGTTGATAATCCAGCCATTCTGACCAGTTGATATTATCTTCTGATAGGCGTATGTTAAAATTGGCCACATTTTGCGTCTCTTGGCCTGTGAACCGATATGATAAACTGTCGTTAAACCGCGCGGCCGGGTCGCTATTAAATCTTCTGCCGGTTGATAAAGAAACAATCGCTTCTATCTCAATAAAAACCGCCGCCACATAACTGATATCCCGCGCAGGCGTTTCATATTCCCCCGTAAAAAATCCATCAGAGATCACCAGCGTTTCAGAGCTAATTTCAAGGTTTGTTTTTACGCCTTCCCACAGCGGGTGCTCTTGATATTCAGCTACGACATTTCTAAACGGGATCTCGCCCACAGTAAGGATTGATTCTGTGGAGTTCCCAGAATAGTTCCCTGAAGTATCAATAGCCTTGATCCAGAATTTCTGATCAATGCCCTTCTTAAGGCCCGTGGTAAGATAATGCGTCCCCTGCTGAAAGGTTATTACCTCGCCGCTCTCCCAATCTACTCCGCGCCTGATTTCATATCCCCAGACATCCACATCCGTAATCTCGCTCCAGCCGAAATAAAGCTGATCCCTATTCTGATTAACCAAAAACGTCGAAACATCGCTTGGCGGCGCAGACTTGCCCACAACAGTAATTGGGGATTCAGGCGCTGTAGCAAGAGAGCTTTCCTCATCCATATCTGTAAGCGAAGTAACCTTAACCTTATAGGTATGCCTGTCAACAATATCGCCGATAATTCTAAAATACGACCCTGTTGTCTCTCCCCTGGCGCCCCAGCTTAAACCGTTGTCATCGCTTAAGTAAATCTTTGCCTTGGCGAATGATTTGACATAGTGGTCAACATACACCGGCCGGTCAAACCAAACGTCAATAGCATTTTCAATTGTGCCGTCGGTCTTCTTAACCAGGGATTCAGTCAAAGTAAGGTTTGCTACAGGCGGAATTTCACCTGACAAAGAGGAGTAATTATTCTGCGGCAGGATAATATCAGAGTCATCGTAAACCGCCTCGTTATATTCCAGGGCCTGAATCTGCACCTCGCTCTTGCCTTCTCTTTGAATCGCTACAACCCTAAAGTCTTTTTTAACCTTATTCGTTTCGCCTATAGCATAGACATCAAAATCCTGCGGCGTATTTGTGAATGCCTGGCAGGTGATTTCAGTATAGGTCCCGGCTGGAGAGGTGATTAATTTTTCCTCAATTGAATCATCAGAGAATCTGATTTGTATCTTATAAGACTTGCCGTCTTCAATAGTCATAGGCCGATCCAGCTTAGTTAATATCGTTGTGGATCCGTCCTTAACCCTACCCGAAAATCCCCACTGCGGCACATCATGCGAGATAGAAATAATATCCCCAGCCTGACAAGCAACTGCGTCAATGCCTGCCTTAAAAACAATTGAGCGGTTAATATACTTTGCAACCTTTAAAGCATAACGCGCTGCGCGGATAGCATAGCTTGCTCCAGTGGTAAATAAGCGAAGCTGGCTTTTGCGCATAGGCTCGCCGTTAGCCAATGCCTCTTCGTCAATATAGGCAATGGTTTCCTGCCGGTAGTTTTTCTCTTTATCAGTGAATTGCACTTCGATAACGTTCGGCACTTCTTTGATCGTCTTCCAGCTCTGCACAAAACTGTCTTTGACGATATTGCCCATGCCGAATAGCTGAGTAGGCAGCGTCTGCTTGTCTATCTTGAACGATATCCCTCCTGCGCTGTATAAAGGCATAGCGTTAAACACCGCGCTCAGCTGAATCAGAATATCGAGCGCCTTGTTGTTTGAATCAATCACCACATCAAGCCTGAAGCGTTTCTCAAATCCGCCTTTGCCGTCAGCCACCTTCTCCTCGCAATACTGCGACATTTCTAACAGCGATGCGTTATCCAGATGCGACGTTAAAATAAACTCGCCAAGGCCGTAACGGTTATTAATAATAAAATCCCTTAAGCACCACACCGGATTAGCACAATACTTCTGGACATAAGACGCGCCGTCCCATTCAAGCAAAGTGTCATCTGATAAAAAGCGGTAATTACTTCCGTCCCAATAGTAGTCATCCCAGCTAACCGGCGCGCCGCTATTACGAATATCCGGGACCGAAACTTTCTTGCCTTTTACAATTGCGGTGATATTCGGCGTGCCTCCGTTAAGCTGATCTGTGGCCAATAGCTGCAGGCCCAACAACGCCGTATTGGGATAACTTAAATCATCAGTCTTGAGCTCATCGATTTGAAACAAAGTTAAATCACCTTGCCTTAACGGTTGCAATGAACTGTCATCACTGGTGCGGGTGATCCTGATATCGTATTGCCCGAGAGTTAATCCGACCTTGCGAAATACCCTGCGTACTGTTGAGCGCGATTTTTCCGAAATAGTCGTCTCGCCTAAATCAATATAGG
>Ga0210051_1004260_pt1 | contig 14025 bp, 11 predicted proteins | sample CryGey092014_all_FD_185464 | JGI IMG/M metagenome (GOLD analysis project Ga0210051, IMG submission 185464) | Groundwater microbial communities from aquifer - Crystal Geyser CG23_combo_of_CG06-09_8/20/14_all (SPAdes) (version 2) | ecosystem: Environmental > Aquatic > Deep subsurface > Groundwater...
AACTGCAGCCACCCCTTGTCGTAGATCAGGGCTCGGTTGGTTCCGAGGGTAGCCAACACGATGAGCCGATCCGGGTTCCCCAGCCGCAAGATGGCAGGGCGGCTCCGGCGCTCCAGCTCATCAAGACCGATACGTTCCTCCCGCAAGCTGAGCCTGAACTGCGTGGCGGTCTCCCGGATGTCTTTCAGGGAGAAGACTTCCTTTGCCGGGTCCAGCAACTCCCACAGCTTGTCTCGCTCGATGGGGGCGCCGAGCAGCCGCGATAGCGAGACTAGAGCTTCGGGACCGCCGTTGTCTGGCAGCGGCACTGCCTCGCCGGGCGGCACCGGTTTCCCACGAAACGGCGCAGCCATTCTTGCCACCTTCGTCTGGAACTCGTCGAAGGTGATGCAGTCCGACGGGACCCCCGATGCCCCTCGGAACGCGACGGCCCAGTCGGTACCGTCAGGGCGGCGCGGCACATAAAGGATGTCGTCATACGGTACCCTCTCCACCTCGCCGTTATCCCAGAGAACCAAGTAGAATCCAACGGGGTTTACCGTACTTCCCTTCGCGAAAAAGCGGGTGTTCACGTGACGGTACAGATCAGTATACGCCCACAGGTCACGTGTCCCGTTCGGCTTTGGGCTTCCTACAGGTGTCCCGTCACGGCGCCGGTTGAAGACCAGAAACGGGATGCAAGTTTCGGGGAGTGCGGGTTGGAACCGGCAGTCCTCGCTCAGCAAAGCTGGATTGACATCCAGTGCTGTGGCGAATCCGTATGACTTGGGGTCCTCAACCACGCTCTGCAGCAATGCCCCCATTCCGCCAGGCAGCTCCCCAGCGTGGGAATCCCGGTGCACGCGGATCATCTCCCCAAGGCGCTTCAGTTGGTCTATGGCCTTCGCCGGATCGCCGGGTACTCTCCCCCGGGTGTCCTTGAGGCTGCGCCCTTCGGGCGGGATATCTTTCCAAAGGGCTCCAGGATCGGCCTGCTCCGCCTGGATATGGTGCCCGGCAAAGTGCCAGCCACCCAGTGAGATCACAAGGGCGGCAGCAATCCGGAGTCCACGTCTGCGCGTCAGCCTCAATGTAGCACCTCAGTGTATCAAGTCGGGCGGAAGCCCCCTTGGGACCGGGCGATCAGTCTCGGTCCGGCGTCAAGTCTGCGGGCCCACGCAACCAAGATGGGCGGCTGGGTCACCGGATCCTGAACCAAGTCACAGCCCGGGTCTTGCCATCGCAAGATGGCCATCGCGAGTCGCCCCCGTCAGTTGGCGCAAATGACCTAACCAGCGGAGGCGGCAACAGGCTTGTCGCCTCCAACTCCGCGCCCATAGCTACGCGCTGGAGCGCTGTCGATCAAGTGGATCTGGACTGCTCCAGACGCGTTTCATCCGGCATTCATATCATCTCCTCTTCCCTTTCAGGCGTGAGGCGCGCCCAAAGCCCAACTTGACCAACTCACGGGCAAGAGCTCGGCGAAGTGGACTGAACACCCACGGAGTAGATGGGACTGGGCAGATACCCGCCAAGGCAACCTGACCCTGGGTAGGGAACGTATGAGCACTGCCAAGCGTGGTAGTCACACGTGATCGTATGACAGACCATATCCCCGTCACAATCTGCACAGCAGCAGGATGTGCCGTCCTCCGCCTCAACTCGGTAGGGGCCGATCACTGCGCAACCCGTTCTGGGCGGGCACGTCGGCGGCGGGGGTGTTCCACAGTTGCATCTGGAATCTGTGTGGTCACATGCGGCCCTCGTCGCGTGCGCCGGCGCCCCGCCCGTCACCATCAGGCACGCAGAAAAAGCCACGATACTCCACAACCGAACCATTCCGGCGTCTTTCATGTCCATTCCTCCCTTTCGAGGCTTCTGTCGCTTACTTGGGCGCCGCGGTCTGCGCCCGCGCATCCCGTCATTTCAGTGCTCCCCCTGACTCCACTGCCTCGGAGGGCACCGCTTTCATTGTGGTCACCTCCTCCTGGCCGGCAAGCTCCGGGGCGGCCGTGCCCGCGTTGCCATCCACTGGCGTGTCGAGTCGTATGGGCACACGAAGCTCGACCCCTGCAATGTCGGGACTACTGAGAATCAGTGTGGCTGTGCGCGCTGCTGGTCGCGTACCGAGAGAGATCCGTATGTACCCGGCTATCTCGCTCTGGGTTCTCTCCGAATCAGAGGTCGGTCTCCCCCAACCAGTGTCCTCGAGCCACGCCTGAACGTCCGCCGCGTCGGTGCTGGCAGTGAACCTCAATGGACGAGAGCTGGAGATCGTGAACCGACGCGTGATTGCCGTTGCCCTTTCTCCGGTCTTGGCAGCGACCACGCGGATCTCTCGGGGTTCGCAGACGAACGGCTGTCTCGACCATTGCCCCATAAGCGTCAGCAGCGTCCGGGCCTGAAGGGCCTTCTCGTCCACACCCTCCCCTTCCAGCCGATCGCGCAAGCGCTCATACTGTGTGAGCGCTTCCTGGCAGTACTTCCTCGCACTCGCGAAGTCACCCGTCATGTAGTGCGATAGACCCAAGGTCGACAGAAGGACAACCTGCACCTGCTCGGCATACTGTCCTGACACCGGCTGTTGTAAGAGGCGGCGCGCCTCGTCGTGCCTCCCCAAGTCCACTAACCGTTTGGCCCGATCGTACAACGCCACGCCCGTCGCCCACCCATACCCGTACTTCGCCACCTCCCCATACAGCCGCTCCGCCTCCGCCTCGTTCCCGGCTTGCATGTACGCCCTCGCCGCCTCCACCGTGCAGTTCGCCAGCGTGTTGCTCGCCTGCGTGTGGTCCTTTGCGCGCAGGAACGTCTCCGCCGACTTGGCGTAGTCGCCGATGAACCGGTAGTACTCCGCGAATGCGAGGACGGCGGGCACGGCGAGGGCTTCGTTGGCGCGGTGTTGCTCCAGCAGCCGCTCGAACACGGGCTCGCACCGCTTGTCACCGCGACTCCCCAGTGACTGCGCCACCCGGAGGGCGCACAGCGGCGGCAGTTCGGCTGCCTTCTCCGGTGTCACTCCGTGCGTCTCCAACAGCGTCTGCACCAGCGCGTCGCAAACGGCGTGGTCGTCCTTGCGCCATGGCGTCTTCTCCAAGAGGGAGATGACTTGGTCCTTGGGCAGACTCTTCAGCCACTGCCTGACCTCCGGCGCGCGGTCGCCGGCCTGTAGGCGCATCAGGTACAGGACCGAGCGCTGGTCAACGGCCGCGGGAGTGAGCGGGTGTGCGGGTGTGCCGGTGAGCGGGTCAACGACGACAGGCGTGAGGGGGAGAACGGGTGAAGGGGCGGTGCCGGGCTTGAGGTGGACGGCGCCGGGGAGGGCGGCGGCTTGGGCGGGGAAGAGCAGGATGCCTTGTAGCGCCTGCTGCACGGCGGCGGGCAAGGGGCCTTGGCGGATCAGGGGTTGGTAGGGGTTGTAGATGCCGCCGGGCGGGCGGGGTGGGCCGGGGGGTTGGGGGTGGGAGGGGGTGAGGGCGAAGCAGAGGAGCAGGGGAGCAGCGAACGTCGAACAGCGAACGTCGAACATCGAACGTCCAACGCTCAACGCCGAACTCTCAGCTTCCCAAGAGCGACAAAGCGCGCGCCCTGCGGGCGCGAGGAGCTTTATCCTACGGGGTGGTGGCATTGGCAAGCTCTCCCTCCAGGGCGGGCAGGGGGTTGGCGCCGGCGCCGGTGCGGTGGAACTCGAGGAACTGGTTGGCGCGGATCAGGTTCAGGTCGTGGGCTTTGAAGCAGCGGGCGAGGTTGCGCAGGGCGTCGGCCAGGTACTGCGGCGCGGCGCCGGCGGATTGGCGCATCTGTTCCGTGGCTTCGGTCAGCGCCTTCGCCGTCTGGCCCGTGCCGAGGAAGACGCTGATCCGGGCGTCGCGGTCGCCCGCGCCGGCGGCTTCGAGCAGCTTGTCGGGGTCACCGAGTTCAAGCAGCGGCACCTCCTTCAGCGGCGAAGCGGTCTCGGGGTCGTCCTGTGACTTGGCGAACTGGAGCGCCGCGCCGGGCCCTTGCGCAGCCACCAGCGCCGCTGACACCCATTCGGTGGCTTGGTTGACCTCCGCCTCGGTGAAGTCGCTCAAGACGTAGCACAGCTTCGCCACGCTCAGTTGCGTGTGCGGGTCCTTGGTGAAGCGGGCGGCCTCGTAGAGCGCTTTGAGAAAGTCCTTGTTGCCAAGCATCGCCGGCGCCAGCAGAACGCAGTCGGAGGCCGCGGCGAGGGCCGCCTGGCCGTCCTTGGCGTAGCGCAGCGCGTGCACCTTGAGCAGGTAGAGGTTGAAGCCAAGGTAGTAGTCCCGCGGCAACCGGTCGCCCAGCTTGTCGATCGCTTCGTCGGCCAACTGGGCCGCTTTCGCCGGGTCCCGCGCCTGCCCGCCCGTGCCCCACAGGCACTCCCGCACCAACCCCGCCGCCCCCAGGGCGTAATACTCCGGCGCGCTGTCGAACTGAGTGAACGCCCGGTCGTAGACCTCGTGTCGCTTCTGCAGATCGGTCAGGTCGCGGGAGAGAATGCCCTCGACCAGAACCGCCATCCCGCGACAGCACGTGCCGCTGTCGAGGTGCTGGCGAAGGAAGCCCTCGGCAACCCCAATGGCGTCGCCGAACTGGCCCGCCTTCTGGAGTTGGGGGACGCGCTCGCGAGCCGCCTTGTACGCTTTTTGGACTTCCTGACCCGGCCCTTGTGCTGCCCAACATCCCATCGCCGCACTGAGCAGCAGGAGCTTGCTCAGAAGCAGACGCGCCAACCGCTGTCGCCGCCACGACGCCCTCACGATCAGCCGCCAGTCAGGCAAGCGAAACGTGTCTGTGTCCCACACAGCCTTGGCTCCTTCGTCCGGAGCGGTCACTCACAAACTGGGTACAAGCATGGCAAAACGGCAGCGGTCTGTCAAGCGGTTCACGACACGGTCAACCCGCACGGTTTGCGGATGAGGACACCGAGGGAGGGCGAATGCGACCCAGGATTCCGTGCCCTTCTCTGCGCCCTTGCCCCTTGGCGTCTCTGCGTTGAGTCCTGTTCTCGTGGGGGAATGTGGATCAAACGACGTTCCACACCTCATACGCCGCCCTCATCGCCTCCAGCGGATCGCCCTTCGGGCTGAACTCGTGGCCGACGAAGCCCTCGTAGTCATCGCGGTTGGCGACGGCGCGGGCGATGGCGGGGTAGTACAGCTCCTGCTCCTCATCCATGTCGCGCCGGCCGGGGTTGCCTGCCGTGTGGTAGTGGGCGAAGTAGTCGCCGTAGGTCTGAATGGTGCGGATGACGTCGCCTTCCATGATCTGCATGTGATAGATGTCGTACAGCAGCTTCGCCCGCGGCGAGCCGACCAGGTCGCACATCATCACGCCCCAGGGCGTGCGGTCGCACTGGTAGTCCTTGTGGTTGACCTTGCTGTTGAGCAACTCCATGGCGAGGTTGACGCCCTTTTCCTCCGCATCGCCGATCACGCGCTTGAGCCCGGCGGCGCAGATGCGCGCGCCCTCGATGTCGCCGGTGCCTTCGCGGTTGCCGGAGAAGCAGATGAGGCTGGGAATGCCCCACTTCACGGCTTTGTCGATGTTGTCCCGCAGCTCCTGCTCGATGCGGTCATGGTTCGCCGGCTTGTTCAGGCCGTCGGGCAGGCTCTTGTGCCCGCTGATGATGGCAATGTCCAACCCGGCGTCTTTCACGAGCTGGAAGTGCTCCTCCGGCAGCATCTCGATGGACTTGTAGCCGACCTTCACAGCTTCAGCAACAACCTGCTCCGGCGTCACGCCGCCGCGGCAAAATACGCCCCAGGGGAAGGACTGCTTGATGGGTTTCACAGGTGGAACCTCCGTTCGGTCATGCGCTCCTACGCGCACCATCCTGTTCGTCGTTCGGGCTTCACTCCCTGCCCCAGGGCGCGATCCCGCTGATCGTCACCGTCCCGTCGCGATGAACGATCACCTCGCGCCCGGGCACGTCGTGAAAGTCACCTTGGGTGTGCCGCTCTGTCAGCAGATGGAGGCGCTGATTGGCGGACCCGAGCAGCCCGCGCCCGAGCTGCTTCGTCCGGTCGTACGGACCAGCGACCAGAGCATCCACGTGTGACAGCACTTGTGGGCCGAGCGGCAGCGCGCGGATCTCCGCCAGCGTGTAACCGGTGAACACCAGCGTGCTCAGCGGGGATCCCGCAAGTCGCTCCAGCAGCTCCAGCAACGCCTCCGCCTGCTGGAACGGCTCCCCGCCCGAGATCGACACGCCCTCAATGCCGTCGGCGCGCGCTAAGATCTCCGCTGTCACTGCCTCCGTGTCGGCTTCGTACCCGCCCGCCGGCTCATGCGTGCCCGGGTTGTAGCACCCCGGACAGCGCAGCGTGCAGCCCTGGAACCACACCACGGTTCGCAAACCGGGACCGTTGGCGCGGCTGTACGGCTCAATGGCGTGGAGGCGGACTCGCATGGTTCTCCCAACGGATTCAGGGCGACAACGATTGCCAATCCGTAGGGTAAAGCGCACACTCCGCGAGTGTGACCAGCTTTGCCGCCCTTGACCTTCAGGTCTGCGAGACTGCACGGCAGAGCGACAGTTACGTCAAGGGCAACGTCAACGGCGGCAAAGCTGGAGCTTTACCCTACGGAACAAGGGCCGACCAGGGGGCTGCGCCCCCTGGACCCCCACCCCTTGCCAACGGCAAGGGGTAAAGGGGTAAAGGGTCAAGGCGTGAGAGTCCGGGCAAGACGAAAACCGCGGGCGTAGCGATACGCCGGGGCGGCGCGGTCGTCGCGGGAGGCACAACGGAAGTAGTCGGCAATGACGCTGAGCCAGGAGCCGCCGCGCAACACACGGGATTGCCCCGACTGCGGCGCCGCCAAGTCCCCTTTCTTGTAGCGGTCATAGGCGTTGCTGTCATACCAGTCCTCGCACCACTCCCACAGGTTCCCGGACATCTGGTACAAACCCCACGGGCTGCAGCCCTCGGGGTACTGCCAAACACTGCACGTGGTCTCGCTGCCTTTGTTGTTGCTGTTCCGGCACTTGCTCTGGTCCCACTCGTTCCCCCACGGGTACTCCCGACCATCCACCCCCCGAGCGCCCTTCTCCCATTCCAGCTCGGTTGGCAAACGCAAGCCAGCCCATTCCGCGTACGCTTGCGCGTCGTGCCAGTTCACACACACCACCGGATGGTCTTCCTTCCCGGCCCCGGCCGGCTGCTTCCATTCGTCGCTCTCCCGATACCCGCTCGCTTCCACGAAGCGGGCGTACTGGGCGTGGGTCACGGGGTGAATGCCCAGGTAGTACGACGCCAGCGTCACCGGGAACGGGTCGCCACCGGCCAAGAACTCCCCGCCGGGGATCAGCACCAGCAAGGAGCCGTCTGTCTCGTTCTCGATCAGAACGTTGTGCTGCATGTTGAGGTCTCACCGCGAAGACACCAAGGAACCGGGAGGGCGAGGCTCCTGCCGAGCCGCAGACGCGATCGCCTGCAGCACTGGCTCGGCGGGAGCCTCGCCCTCCCCTGTTCTTCTTCGTGCCCTTGGCGCCTTCCTGTTCCGCCCTTTCATGCGCTCCCTCACGGTCGCGGTCAAACCCCAGGGGTTTGATCGGACTGGGGCGCAATTCCGAGTTCGCGCTCGATCAGCGCCTCGACCCATTGCTGGATCGAGGTGTCTGCTTCGGCGACGCGGATGCGCAGGGCTTTGTGGGTGGGGATCTTCAGGCGCGCGGTGATGAGCCGGCTGGTGTCGCTGCCGCGTTGTTCCTCGGGCAATGGCTTGCTCCTTTCCGGTCAGGTTACCCCCGCGGATTCGGGGCGACCGCGGATGCTGTAGTTGATGCATTGCTTAGTTTATAGCATTGACTGTTATTTGTCAATGATTGTATTGATTCACAACATGAATCGTGAAGGGCTGCCGTGAACGGCGGCTGGCACTTTCGAACCTTCGCGCGACAGCTTGAGGCTGGCGCGACGCGGGGATACAATACGGCGTCGCACGTACCCGCCGGGGCCAGCCGGCTGTCTTCCTCGCGGAGAGGTCCCATGGTCAGACGTCAGCGGCTCAAGCAATCGCTCGCCCGGCTCTTGCCCGTCCGCGGGCACGAATTGTCTCGGGTGCTCCCCTGCCTCGTCATCTACTTCCTTGTGGTCGCCGGGATCATCTTCGGCCGGAACGCGCGGGACTCGCTGTTCCTGAAGGAGATCGGGCTCAAGTACCTCCCCTTGATGTACGTCGCCAACGGCGTGTTCGTGGTGCTCTGCTCGCTCGTCTATTCGGCCTTTGTCGACAGGATGCCGCGGGCGCTGTTTGTGTCGATTACCTCGGGGCTCTTCATCGGCGCGTTGGTGGTCAGCCGGTTGCTGTTGGCCTGGCAGCTCCACTGGTTCTATGCCGGGCTGTACCTTGTGGTCCAGGTCATCTGGCTGATGTCGCTCATGCAGTTCTGGACGTTCGCCGGCGACCTGTTCGACACCCGGGAAGCGAAGCGCCTGTTCCCCGTCATCAACCTTGGGGGCCTGCTGGGGATGGTGGCTGCGGGGTTCGGCGGCAAGCCCCTCGTCACGAGGTTCGGCACGGAGAACCTGATCGCTCTGTGGGCCGTGCTGCTGCTTGCTGCGACAGCGCTGGTGCTCTTCGTGGGGAGGCGCGCCAAGAAGGACGACGCCGCCACTGCGCCCCGCCGCAAGGCGCCGGCAAAGAGCCAGTCGCAGGTGGAGAGCTTCAAAGAAGGGTGGCACAACCTGAAGGATTCTCCGCTGATGCGAACCGTTGCGCTGATCACGCTCGCCCAGTGGATCGTCTTCACGCTGGTGGACTACGTGTTCAACGCGCAGACCCGCGAGCACTTCCACAACAACAAGGACCAAATGACGGCCTTCTTCGGCACTTTTCGCGGCATGGCCGGTGGGGCGGCGCTGGTACTGCAGGTCTTTGCCACTTCGCAGTTGATCTCCCGCTTTGGCGTAGGGCGGACCATCCTGGTCCATCCGAGCTTCCTGATCCTCTCCACCGGTTGGATGGCGACCAGGTTCGGGTTCCTGTCCAGTTGCGCCGCCAAGTTCGGCGACCACGTGCTTCTCTACACGGTCCAGGAGTCGTCCTACCAGTTGCTCTACAACCCGATCCCGCTGGACCAGCGCGGGCGGATGCGCGCGTTCGTGGAGGGGTACGTCAAGCCGATCTCCATGTCCATTGGCGGGGGGCTGCTGGTGTTGGCCGCGCTGTTCCTGTCCGGGTCGCAGCTCGGGCAGCTCTCGCTGGTGCTGTCTGTCGCCTGGTTCGTGCTGGCCTCACGCATCGGCAAGGCGTACTTCGGCGCGCTGATGGGGAACCTGACCCAGAGCCAGAGCGTGGCTTCGGCCGCCGCCCACCAACTCACGGGAATGCGCGACGACCAGACTGCGGCCGTGCTGCTCCGCGAACTGCGCAATCCCGATGAGGAGGTCGTGATCCTGGCGCTGGACGTGCTGGGTCGGGTGCAGCCGAAGCACGTTCGGGCAGCAGTCGAGGAGATGGTTGGGCACCCCCACTCTCGGATCCGCGCCCAGGCGCTGCGCACGTTGGGGCGGCTCGGCGGCGCCAAGTCGGTGCGGCGCATTGTGCCCTGCTTAGCGGACCCCGCCCCCACGGTCCGCGCCGCCGCCGCCCGGGCCGTGGGCGAGATCGGCGAAGAAATCAGCGAAGAGACATGGGCGCCGCTGTTGACCGACGCTGACCCCGAAGTCGTGGTGGAGTCCGCCGTGGCCATGACGAAGACGGGCGGGCTGGACGGGGTCCTGAGAGTGATCGAAGTGCTCCGCGAGATGCTGGGCGGCGAGGCTGCGGAAGCCCGGGCAACGGCTGCCAGGATCCTCGGCCGGCTGCAGACTCGTCACTTCGCTCCTTCGCTCCTCCCGCTGGTGGGCGATCCGGAGCTTGGGGTGCGGCTGACCGCCCTGGCGGCCCTGGGCGAGATCGGTGACGCGCGCGGCCTTCCTGCGGTGCTCCGCGCGCTTGCCGACCGCGCGGAACGCCGGGTCGCTCGGAAGGCAGCCCTCGCCATGGTGAAGGCCCACAAGAAGGTCGGCGTCAAGGAACTGCTCGAGGTCCTCGCCGCCGAAACAACCCTGTCGGTCAAGGCCGAGATGGTCGAACTCCTCGGTTACTGCACGGGTGCCGGCATCGTGGAAGCGTGCCTGTCCCAGCTAACAGTCCCGAATGCCGAGGTTCGAGAACGCGCCTTGGAGGCCCTCGGCCGCCGCGAGAAGCGCAAGCCCCTGCCTGAGGAGACGGCTGCCACACTGCGGGCGTATGCGGCGAGTGAGCTCTGCTCGCTCTACGAAGGTCTCCGCGCCCGGGCTACCTTGGAGGGCGCTTTCGGCGCCAAGGCGGCGATCCTAACGGAGGCCCTCCAGGAGGACAACCGCACCACCCAGGGACGGATCCTGAAGGCCATTGGGCTGCTCACCGATCGGGCAGCCGTTCGCGCCATCGCGCAGAAGATCCGGTCGTCCAGCGCCCGCGAGCGCGCCGACGCTCTGGAGGCGCTGGACAGCCTCGGTTGCCGCGAGTTGACGCGCGACTTCCTGCCCACGCTGGACGATCAGGAGCCGCAAGCGATGCTGGACTTGTGTCGGCGGTTCCTGGGCACCGAGGAGCCAACCGTCGAGCAGTGCCTCGGCTGGCTGTCGGACCACGCCTCCGTCTGGTTGCGCGCCGCGCTCATGTTCTTCATCGGTGAGAACCGCCTGACCTCGTGCAATGACAACCTGCTACGGGGACTGCAAGACCCCAACGGACTCGTCCGCGAGACGGCGTTGATGGCGTTGGCCGATCAGGTCGACGGGTCTCGCCCCCGAGAGAGCTTCCTGGGACTCGCCGAGCCGCTTCGACAGGACCCGTCTCCACGAGTGCGCGCCCTCGTTGAGGCGCTGACCGCCGACCCGACCGAAAGGAGCGTCGAAATGCTCTCGACCATGGAGCGCATCCTGTTCCTCAAGAGCGTGTCCTTCTTCAGCCACCTCGACGGAGAATCGCTGCGGGACCTCGCCGACATCGCCACCGAAGAGGACCTCTCGGCGGGCACGGCCGTCTACCGCGAGGGCAACCCGGCGGAGGCGCTCTACGTACTGGTCAAGGGACACTGCGACATCGTGCGGAAGGTCGACGAAAGAGACCTCCACTTGGCGAGCCTCGGCCCCCGCGAGTACTTCGGCGAGATGTCACTTCTGGACGGGGCGCCACACACGACGAGCGCCCTGCTCACCGAGGACTCGACGTTGCTCTCCCTCACCCGCGAGAACTTCAAAGACCTGATCAGGGAAGTGCCCGACATCGCCTTCGGCATCTTCGCCGAACTGAGCCGCCGGCTGCGAGAGGCGCGTGACCAGGAGGAGTTGGGGTCGCAGGCTGAAGAGCAGGTGCAGGCGCCGGCGATGTAGCCGGTCGGGCACGACGCCTACAGCACGGCCCGCTCCCCCCCCAGAACCTCGCCGAGGAACGCGCCGATCCAGTCCTCGAGGTGCCCCAGGAGGAACGGTGGGTCGGTCTCGGCGCGCCAGATTCCGTGCTGCTTGCCGAGGCCGTCAAACTCGTACAGGTCGGCGCGGCTGCCGGAGGCGCGGACGCGTTCGACGACAGCGCGCGACTCGGAGGGCCGCACCAACTCGTCGTTGACGCTGTGGACGCAGAGAACGGGGGGCGTGCAGTCGCTCACGAGCCCGACCGGCGGGACAAGGGCGCGACCGTCCCGGAGGCGCCAGAGTTGCTCGTGTCGCACGCCACTGTGATGTGTCGCCGGTCCAGCGAGGGAGACGATGGCTCGGACTCGTGCCGCCCCCAAGAGCAACCCCACCATCAGCGCCAGGTACCCGCCCGCAGACGCCCCCAAAACCGCGACTCGCGAGCGGTCCACTCCGGCGAGCACTCCTTGGTCTGCCGTCTGAACCCAGTCAACCACCCGTAGCGCGTCCTCGCTGGGCGCCGGGAACGCGGCGGCAGGCAGGAGGCGGTATACTCGCGAAGGTTAGGAATACACCGAAGCTATTGCGCAAGTTCGACGCCTCTGCGTGCACAGCAGTGCGTTGGGTGCTCACCACACGCCCACGGGTGAAGTTCTGCGAACTTCCACTTCGGTGTATTCCTAACCTTCGCGAGTATAGTTCGTGTTGACCGCAACGTACCCGCACCGTGCCACGAACTCGGCCACGTGCGTCATCCGCTCCTTGCGCAGCGCCTGCAGGCCGCCGCCGTGGTAGAGGATGACCACCGGCGCGCCGCCCGGGTCGTCAGGGAGCGCCAGGTCGAGCAGTCCGTAGCGGCCGTGTTCGGCGGCGTAGGGGAGGTCGCGGTCGACGGTCATGGGACGGCCGCCTCGCGTGCGTATTCCGCCATCGCCCGCACGTTGGCCGGCTTGGCGCCCGGCGGGATCTCGCAGCCGGCACCGACGATGAACTTGGTGACGGATTGCCGATGACACTCGGCGAGTGCGGTCTTCACGTCCTGCGCCGGGCTGTGCAGGAAGTACTTGACCGGGTCGAGGTTGCCCAGAATGGCGGGGCCGGGTCCCAGCTTCTCCCGGATGTCTGCCATGTCGGTCAGGAAGTCTACGTCGATCATCGCGACGCCCAGCTCAGCGATCTTCGGCAAGTGACCAGTGATGTTGCCGCAGATGTGCAGCCGGACTGGCGCGCCCAGGGCGTGGATTGCGTCCACCAGGCGTTTCTCGTACGGGAACACAATCTCGGAGTACACTGCCGGACTGACCAGCGAGGCGGCGGCGTCGCCGATCCCAATGAGGTGTGCGCCGGCGTCGAGCTGGGCCTTGGCGAAGTCCGTCTCCATCTCCAGGATGAACTCGAACAGCTCCTCGACGAAGCAAGGGTCGTCGACCACGTCATACATGATCTCGGTGATGCCGCGCATGTCGGCAGCTTGGGCCATCGGCCCCTCGACCCAGCCGAGAACGGGCACCTCGTCGCCGACCTGCTGGCGGCCGTAGGCGGCGCCGTTCACCCGGTCGTGCATCCGGCCGCCGCCCAACGGATCGGGCTGCTTCAAGGCCAGCAACTGCGACTTGTCCTTCAGGAATGGGTCCAGCGGGTCGTGGGCGGGCGGCTGATCGGCAAACCACTTCACGTCTGCACCGCAGTCCTGCGTCTCCCGACACGGGTCGGAGCAGAGCGTGAGCACATCCACGTCGAACGCCTCGATCATCCGCAATTGCGCCTCCACCAAGACGCGGTGGTCGAGAAGATACTCCGAGTAGGTGACGCCGTGGAGCCGCGCCGCCAACGTCATGAAAATGGGTTGCACGGCCAGCCGATCCACCGACTCGCCCGCAAAAGTGTCCAGCATCCGCTCCAACGAGTTCATCGTCTCACCTGTGTTTGACAGCCGGGATTGCCGCGACTATGATATCGGCATGGCCGGCAGCCGTCAAATCTTGACCACGCGGTCCGCGTACGGCGGCGGCATCCTGCTCGCGCTGGCCCTGACTGTGCTGGCGCTGCTGTCCTCCTCCCAGAGCCGCCTCAGCGCCTTCCGCGGGGAACACCAGTGGGGGAGCTTCACCGGAATCGGGGGAGCCTTCCGCCTGGACCTCCCCGCCACATGGACGCAGCACAACCTGTCGCGCGGGCTGAGCGAAACGCAGATGGTCGCCGCCCGCTCTTCGGACACCATGGTGGCGGTAGCTGGCGCCGCCATGGAAGAGCAAGTGCCGACGGCCGCCACCATGGACTTCTGGCAAGGCCTCGTGCGGGAACTCCACCAGCGCTCGCGGCTTCTGCTCGACGAGAAGGCCCCTGGGTACGCGGAGTCCAAGCGGCAGTACCGGACAGAGAACGGCGCACTCTACTGCCAGACCGAGATCACCTTCCGCGAGCGCAAGCTGTTCCGCGACATCCCCAAGTGGGGTTGCCGCGTCGCCATGGTCAGCCCCAAAGGGGTGTGTCTCGTCGAGTGCGTCACGCGGGAGCGGCGGAAGGCGCAGATGGAGCCGGTCTTCAGGCACGTGATTCAGTCGCTCAAGCCCGGCGCAACATAGGTCCGAGACCGGCGCGGCACCACGTCCCGCTCGGCGAGGGTCTCCCGACCCCGCCGCACCATCGACCG
>Ga0210051_1004262_pt1 | contig 14025 bp, 16 predicted proteins | sample CryGey092014_all_FD_185464 | JGI IMG/M metagenome (GOLD analysis project Ga0210051, IMG submission 185464) | Groundwater microbial communities from aquifer - Crystal Geyser CG23_combo_of_CG06-09_8/20/14_all (SPAdes) (version 2) | ecosystem: Environmental > Aquatic > Deep subsurface > Groundwater...
TGTAATAGCCAGCATTAAGCGTTTGTTAGCTAATGCCCGTTTGATGTTGAACATATTATTTGGTTGTATTTTTATTTTTTAACTCTGTCTAAATTTTAACATAGTTGCTTAAAAAGCAACAGGTCTAATATATAAAAAATTAGCATATTGATATTTAATTAGTAATTAATAAAAAAATAATATGAATAAATCACAAACCAATTTAGACATCTTGCGCCATTCAACTTCCCATGTTTTAGCATCAGCAGTTCTCCAAATGTTTCCGGAAGCTAAGTTTGCCATTGGACCAGCGATTGAAAACGGATTCTATTATGATTTTGATCTTCCGCGAACTCTCATTCCGGAAGACTTGGAAATCTTGGAGGAAAAAATGCGAGCGATTATCAAGGCCAACCACCCTTTTGAACGCGCAGAAATTTCTCCAGAAGAAGCAATGAAAAAATTCAAGAAATTAAAACAAGCTTATAAAGTTGAATTAATTAAAGAGTTGCATCTATCTTTTTTGGAGACTAAATCTCCAATTGGAGATTTAGTCTCCAAAAAAGTAACCGTTTACAAAATCGGAAGCTTTGTCGACCTTTGTTCCGGTCCACACCTTGATTCGACTGGCGAAATTCCCTTTGACGCTTTTAAACTTACTAAAATCTCTGGGGCTTATTGGCGAGGAAATGAAAAAAACAAAATGCTTCAAAGAATTTATGGCGTCGCCTTTGAAACTAAAAAAGAATTAAATGAATATTTGCATATGCTCGAAGAAGCGGAAAAAAGAGATCATAAAAAATTAGGTAAAGAATTAGATTTATTTTGTTTTTCTGATTTAGTCGGTCCAGGACTTCCCCTTTTTACTCCCAAGGGAACAACTATAATAGAGGAGCTTAAAAAAGAAGTAGAAAAAATTTGTCGCCATTATGGATTTGAAAAAGTATCGGCTCCGGCCTTAGCAAGGATTGAACTTTTTGAAACTTCTGGGCATGCTAAAAAATTTGGCGATGAATTGTTTCATGTGACATCAGATAAAAAACATAATTTTGTCCTAAAACCAGTTCAATGCCCTCATCATACTCAGCTTTATGCTTCTAAAACAAGATCCTACAAAGATTTACCTATAAGATACATGGAATCAGATAAAATGTACCGAGCTGAAAAAACTGGCGAAGTTGGTGGTTTATCAAGAGTTTATGCCATTACAGTTGAAGATGGTCATTCTTTTTGCCGAGTTGATCAAGTAAAAAATGAGATTAAAAATATGGTAAATATTATTAAGGATTTATATAGTTCTATTGGTTTATGGGATAATCATTGGGTTTCTCTTTCTGTTAGAGACTATGATCATCCAGAAAAATATATAGGTGAATCATCAGACTGGGACACTTGTGAAAAAATGCTTCAGGAAATTTCTGACGAAATGGGATTGGATGCTAAAAAACAAGAAGGCGAAGCAGCTCTCTATGGACCTAAATTGGATTTTATGTTCAAAGATGCCATTGGAAAAGAAATTCAAATCCCAACTGTTCAAGTTGACTTTGCCACTCCAAAAAGATTCGGCCTTGAGTATATAAATGAAAAAGGTGAAAAAGTTCCGCCAGTTATGGTCCATCGTGCAATTTTAGGATCCTATGAAAGATTTTTAGTTTTACTCATCGAACACTACGCCGGCGCGTTTCCAACTTGGCTCTCGCCTGTGCAAGTAGAAATAATCCCTGTTTCGGAAAAATTTAATCCTTACGCAGAAAAAATCAACAACCAATTATCCGCGTCAAATATCCGCGTAAAAATCAGCAAAGAATCCGCGACTTTGGGCAAAAGAATTCGTGAAGCCGAAAAGCAAAAAATTCCCTATATGTTAGTAGTGGGAGAAAAAGAAGAAACAAATAATTCTGTCGCTGTTCGATCGAGAAAGGAAAAAGAACCCGCCGACGCTAAAGCTATGGCGGGCAAACAAGAAGTTATGAGAGTTGAAAAGTTTATTGAAAAGATTTTGGAAGAAATAAAGAAAAAGTCGTAGGTAACAAGGTTAATGGCAGTAGGACTAGTCATTGGTTTTTAGTTGTTAGGAATATAAAATGAATAAAAAAATAAAAAGTTATGTTGATTTAGATGTTTATCAAAGATCTTACAATCTTTCTGTTATTGTCTGCACAAAAGTTATCATAAAACTTCCTAAGGAAGAAAAGTTTGATTTAGTTGATCAATTACGCCGATCATCAAAGGCTATTCCTAGGCTGATTGCTGAAGGATTTGCAAAAAAACATCAAAGAAAAGGCTTTCAAAAATATTTAGACGATGCAAGCGCCGAAACAAATGAAACTATAGCTATGCCAAATCAAAGATATTTATTTTAATAATGTAAACTCCGAATCAGTGAAAAGATTAATCAAAGAGTATGAAATTGTGGGAAAACAAATTTTTAGGCTAAGAGAAAGTTGGAATAAGTTTTCTTGATCTATTGACTTCTGACCTAAAACTTGTCTTACCGCTATTGACCATGTTACTAAAGACCTATTTTATTAAAACTTTCGGTTGCCAAATGAACGAAAGTGATTCCGAGCGAATTGCTGGTTTTTTGGAGTCGCAAAAAATGAAACCAATAAAAGAATTATCAAAAGCCGATGTTATTATTTTCAACACTTGCGGGGTGCGCCAAATGGCGGAAGATCGAGTTTATGGGCAAATTCATAATATCAGAAAACAAGAATCAGGAATCAGGAATCAGGAATCAAAAAAAATTATTATTCTCACGGGATGTTTAGCTAATCGAAAAGATGTGCAAAGGAGATTGAAAGAGAAGGTTGATTTGTTTTGCGAAATAAAAGATTTTCCTTATGTCATTGCGAGCGTAGCGAAGCAATCTCGGAATATTAAGCAAAATCTTACTAAGAATGAGCTTGCCACGATCGCTACCTGCCTCGCCAGCAGGCGGGCGCTCCCTCGCAATAACAAATATTTATCTATAAAACCAAAATACACCAATAAGCATCAAGTCTATGTCCCCATCATGACCGGTTGCAACAATTTTTGTTCTTATTGCGTCGTGCCTTATGCCAGAGGCCGAGAAACTTCAAGACCAATTGAAGATATTATTGAAGAAGTTATTAATTTAGCTAAAAATGGTTATAAGGAAATAATATTATTAGGACAGAATGTGAACAGCTATCGACATACGCCCTCTCCCCAACCCTCTCCCGAATACGGGCGAGGGGGCAATTCATATCCTTCTCTCCCTTCGGGAGAGATGTCCCGATGTACTCATCGGGACAGAGAGGGCAATGCTGTAAATTTTCCAAAACTTCTCGATTCCCTCGCCGAATCTTTCCCTGAAATTACTTTTAAATTTCTCACTTCTCACCCTAAAGATTTCTCAGAAGATCTTATGAAAGTCATCGCTAAAAATAAAAACATTTCCCGCGAAATCCATCTACCCATTCAATCCGGAAGCGATAAAATATTAAAAGCCATGAATCGGCCATACACTCAAAAACATTATCTAGATCTGATCAAAAAAGCGCAGAAAATAATTCCAAGTGCAAGTTTTACCACTGATATAATTGTTGGATTCCCTGGTGAAACTGAAAAAGATTTTCAAGAATCGGTCAAAGTTTTTAAAAAAGTTAACTATAATGAAGCCTATATCAACAAATATTCTCCCCGCCCTGACACTTCTGCCTACAAATTAGGCGACCCGATTTCTTGGGATGAGAAAAAAAGAAGGGAAAAAGTTTTACGAAATTTATTATAATACAAATACGCGAATTTTATGCAAATACGCAAATATGCAAATAATAAAATCATTGTTATTCTCGGTCCAACCTCCTCCGGCAAATCAGATGTGGCGATTTCGCTTGCCAGAAAATTTAATGGAGAAATAATTAGTGCGGATTCTCGCCAAATTTATCGGGGCATGGATGTTGGCACAGGCAAAATTGAAAAAGATAATTCATATCCCTCTCTCCCTTTGGGAGACCTGCCTCGCCTGCAGGCGGGGATGTCGCGTACTCGCGACAGAGAGGGGGGAGCTTTTTACTCAGAAGGAATTCCTCATTATGGCATTAATATTGTCAGTCCAAAAACAAACTATAATGCCACCAAGTTTAAAAAATATACCAACAAAATTATTACTGATATTTTGAAGCAAGGAAAAATTCCTATTATTTGCGGTGGAACTGGTTTTTGGATAAAAGCCATTGTTGATAATGTTATTTATCCAGAAGTTGCACCCAATTGGCTGTTACGTAACAAGTTAAGTAACAAAACAACACCACAGCTATTCGCAATGCTCAAAAAATTAGATCCTGTTCGTGCCAAAAACATCGACGCCAAAAATCCCGTTCGCCTAATTCGTGCCATTGAAATTTGCAAAAGTATCGGCAAAATCCCTAGCATTTACGAACTACGAAATAAACGAAAGTACGAAACATTACAAATAGGAATCAACCTCCCCAAAGAAAAACTTTATCAAAATATTCAAAAAAGATTGAAGCAAAGATTCTCCGCAGGCATGATCAAGGAAGTGAAAAAATTACATTTCGAAAATAAAATCAGCTGGAAAAGATTGGAAAGCTTCGGATTAGGATATTCCTTGATTCCGAAATATTTTAGAGGTGAAATTTCTTCCAAAGAAAAACTCTTCGAACAAATTTATTTGGCCGAAAAAAACTACGCCAAACGCCAAATGACTTGGTTTCAAAAAGACAAGAGGATAATCTGGCTGGAAAAATATTTAGAAATTGAAAAGGAAGTAAGAAAATTTCTCAAATAATACTTCTCAAATTTGTGCATATGCATATAAAGTGAGATATTTGGAAAAAGAAAAGTGGCGAAGAGTTTATTTCAACTTATTTTTGACAATTTCTTGCACTATTTGCGGATTAGCTTTGCCTTTTGTCATCGCCATAGTTTGTCCGATTAAAAACTTAAGCGCATTTTCTTTTCCAGCCTTGAAATCAACAACTGATTTTTCATTCTTAGCCAAAATTTCATCCACTATTTTTTCCAACTCATCTAAATTATCCATTTGCGCCAAATTTTTTTCTTCGATAATTTGCGAAGGATCGCCACCAGTCGCATACATCTGGGCAAGCACTGTTTGTGCCGCGCTGGAATTTATTTTTCCCCCTGCGACAATGCAAATTAGTTCCGCATAATTTTCCGGCGTAATTTTCAAATCTTGAATTTTGTGATTTTCCAAAACCATATATTTTCTAAGTTCTGTTATCACATAATTGGCTGATAATTTTATTGCTTTATCTTCAACACATTCATATTCTTTACATTTAATTTTTTCTTTAATTTCACTTACAACTTGTTCAAAATATTCGGCCAAATCTTTATCATTAGTTAGAACATCCACATCGCCTGCGGGAAGATTATATTCTTTTTGAAATCTTTCTTCTTTTTGCGCCGGCAATTCCGGTAATTTTCTTTTTAGATCATTTATATATTTTTCATCAAAACTAAACGGCGGGATATCCGGTTCTGGAAAATAGCGATAATCATGAGCTGATTCTTTTTTTCTTTGTGAGACTGTCTCACCTTTATTCGCATCCCATCCGCGAGTTTCTTGGACAATCTTTTCGCCTTTATCCAACATTTCTGTTTGTCGTTCAATTTCAAAATTGATGGCTTTTTCCACAAATTTGAAAGAATTGATGTTTTTCACTTCCACTTTCGTTCCTAAAGGCGCGGATTTACGCGGACTTAACGCTGGTTTACGCTGAAATTCCGCGTTCATCTGCGATTTATTTCCGCGTTCATCTGTGATTTCACGAAGTGAAATATTGACTTCGCACCGCATATTACCTTTTTCCATGTCCGCATCTGATATTTCAAGATACCTACAAATCTGTTGCAATTTTTGACAAAAAATTCGCGCTTCTTCACCCGTTTCAATGTCCGGTTCGGTCACTAGCTCCATCAGTGGTACTCCAGCTCGATTAAAATCCACCAGAGTGTATTCCACTCCCTTAGGATGAATAAGCTTGCCTGTATCTTCTTCCAGATGAATGCGAGTAATTCTAATTACTTTTTTAGTCGAGGTTTCACCTCGAGTTTCTCGAGGTGAAACCTCGATTTCTAATTTTCCTTTCTCGCAAAATGGCTGGTCATATTGAGAAATTTGATAGCCTTTTGGCAAATCAGGATAAAAATAATTTTTGCGATCAAATTTGGAGATTTGTCGCAAACTGCAACCCAATGCCAAGCCAGCAAGTTGTACAAATTTAATCGCCTCAATGTTTGGCACTGGCAGTGTCCCTGGTTGTGCCGTGCAAACAGGACAGATGTCAATATTTGGGGTTTTTTCAAGTCCCAAACCATTTTTGCACTGACAAAACATCTTTGATTTAGTTTTTAGTTCGACATGAATTTCCATGCCGATTACTGGTGTATATTTTTTCATGAAGCATGAAGCATGTAGCATGAAACAACTTCTTTTTTTGTTTCATGTTTCATGTTATATGTTATATAATTTATCGATTATCTCCACTACCACTAATTTTTCCTCTCTCCAAACGACTATACAACTTTTTAATGTTTTTTTGCGCAATGTCATCTAGCGATAAATTTAACTCAGTTGCAAGTTGTGCCGTATACCACATAACATCGCCCAGCTCTTTTTCTATCATCTCGCGCGACTCATCATCCATCACGCCATTCTTATCCCGAATAACTTTTTTTATCTTTTCCGCCACTTCCCCCGCTTCTCCACTTAGTCCCAAAGTTGGATAAACAAAATTTTCTCCCGCATTCGGATAAATTGCAGTCTTCCTTGATTTTTTTTGGTATTCTTCAAAATTCACCCTGTTAAATATTTTTTATTCTATAAAATAACTTTACAAAATAAAAAAATTATTAATAATTAGTTTCCTGTTAATTTAAAGTTTATTTAAATAGGGTTCATAGTTATATTTTTATATATTTATTGAAAATATTTATAATATCTTTTTTTACTTTTTCTATTTTCTGATTGGCATCAACAATTTTCCAGCCATATTTTTCCGCCAAAAGCAAATGAAAGTTCTTACAAATTTGCATACGATCTTTTTCCATTTCGTTACGATGGTCTTTTTCAATAGCTGTTTCAAATCTTTTCCCATGCATTAAAATAGACAATTCCGGTTTCAATAATTTTTTATTTATTTTTTCCAAATATTCCAAATCTCCTCCCCAAGTCATTCCCCATGCAATTCCAGTGCCTAAATAATCTTCTGCGATAATCCATTCGCCACTATTTAATCTTTTTTTTAATTCTTTTTCATATCGCGTCCTATTATCGGCATATTTTTGTTGCAATTCATCTGTAGTTAATTTATTTTTGGATCGAAATTTTGGATCGCGAAGATACTTATAAATAAAAGGTCCCTCCGGTTCTAAATTATAAACTGGATATTTTAACCGACTAGCATTCAACCCTCGACTTTGTAAATATTTAACAAAAATTTCCACTTGGGTAGTTTTCCCAATTCCATTGATTCCATAGATGGCAATAAATTTACCTTTTGTCATATTAGTATAAAACTTTATATTTCAACACCATTGAATCTTCATTTATTTTTTCACAATCAATCAGCCTTAAGTTTACATCGAAATCTCCCTTGAAAAGTCCGAGACCATCACCAAAAATTTTTGGCTCAACTGTGATATGAATTTCGTCAATTAATTTATGTTTCAAGAACATTCCGTTGATAAAAGACCCACCGCCTAAAATAGCTAAAGAATATCCCATTTCTTCCAATTCTTTTAAAACATTTTCCGGCTCACCTTTGACCCATTTTACGTTTTCAATTTCTTTTGGATTTTCATCTAGCGTGAAAACAACATTTAATCTTTCTCTAAGAGGCGACGGAAAAGTAAAAAAGGTCTTGTCTCCCATAATCACCACTCCCGCCTCACGAGAAACCTTGGCAAAATATTTCTTGTCTTCACGAGAAGTCCAATCTGGAAAATGATCGCTGTTTTTGGCAATCTTTCCATCCAATGTCATTGCCATCATCATTATAACTTTCATAATTTTATATAGCTATAGGAGCCTTAATGCTTGGATCGGGCTCATAGCCCTCAAGCGTAAAATCTTCAAATTTAAAATCAAAAATATCTTTGACTTTCGGATTAATTTTCATTATTGGTAGTTTTTTTGGTGTTCGGCTAAGTTGCAAATCTATTTGTTCGAAATGATTGTTATAAATATGCACATCCCCAAAAGTATGCACGAATTCTCCCAACTCTTTCCCACAAGATTGGGCCATCATCATAGTAAGAAGTGCATAAGAGGCAATATTAAATGGTACTCCCAAAAAAACATCAGCGCTTCTTTGATAGAGCTGGCAAGATAATTTATTATTCACTACATAGAATTGAAAAATAGTGTGACATGGTGGTGGGGCAGTTTTCTTGCCAGCAATTAATTGCCGAAGATCAGCCACATTCCAACCACTCACAATTATCCTTCTTGAATCAGGATTGTTTCTGATCATATCTTGTACTTCGGCAATCTGATTTATTTTCGTTCCGTCTGATGCTTCCCAACGCGTCCACTGTTTGCCATAAATTGGCCCAAGCTCTCCATTTTCATCCGCCCATTCATTCCAAATCGTCACCCCATTATCATTCAAATATTTTATATTTGTTTCCCCCTTTAAAAACCAAAGTAATTCATAAATAATTGATTTTAAATGAACTTTTTTAGTCGTCATTAATGGAAAACCTTCATTCAAATCAAACCGCATCTGATGGCCAAAAAGACTTCGCGTTCCCGTGCCAGTTCGATCACTCTTATCAGTTCCTTCATTTTTTATTTTTTTTAACAAATCTAAATATTGTTGCATAATTTTTTATTTTAGATAATTAATTTATCAATTTGACGATAGAGCTCTTCCAAACTTCCATTATTATCAATCATATATTCTGCCTGATTTTTCAAATCCTTAATTTGTTTTTCCGCTTCCCGCTCATGATCTTTTTGAAAATCCTCAAATGTTTTTGTTGTATCGTCGCTGTTTTCCCCACGACTTATTATTCTTTCAAAGCGTTTTTTTATATCTGTTTCAATATAAACTAATTTAAAGCCTGGAATTTTTTTTAAATATTCAATATCCGCCAAGCGCCTTACTCCATCAATTGCAATTACATTATGCTGGTCGCTTTCCACATCCTTAGCGATAACCGAAGAAAGAATGTCATCAAAAAAATTTTCGCGAAAAATGGTTGAAATTTTTTGCAAATTTTCTCGATTTTCTTCAAGATACATTCTCTTGGCCACATCTCGAAGCATTGTTGAAAAACGATGCGAACTTCCACTGTGATTTTCGCAAATATACTTGGCGGTTGTACCTTTTCCGCTAACAATCTCGCCAGCTAAACCTAAAATTATTTTTGACATAATTATTTTTTTCTTTTACTGCTAATTGTTTTTATCCCATATTGCTCCATATCATCAATTAAATCTTTTTCTTGCCAATCTTTTACCCAATCCTTAATCTTATATATTTTTAATTTTCCATTTCTTTGCTGTGAAATTACTTCAATAATTCCAGAATTGACTATCATTTTTTTGCAAATAAAACAAGGATAGGCATCGATAATGTTTTTAGCACCGTCTTCTTCAAGTTTAACTGAATATAAATACATTTTTGCTCCCAAAAGACTTGTCCCTGAACGAGCAGAATTTATAATAGCATTCTGTTCAGCGTGAACACTGCGACAAAGCTCATATCTTTGACCAGAAGGGATTCCAAGATCTCTTCGAAGACAGCTATTTCTTTCAAAACAATCTTTGGTTTTTCTGGGAGCTCCTACATAACCAGTAGAAATTATCTGATCATCCTTAACAATCACCGCGCCGTGTTGAGCGCGAAAACAAGAAGTCCGAAGAGACGCTTCGCGTGCTATATTCATATAATATTCATCCTTAGAAATTCTTTTTCTTATTGTCATATATTTATTATCCTAGGTCACTGAAAAATTAAAATTTTTTCGAAATTAAACTCGGACCCTGAATTTCCTTGCCAAAAATTTCCCTCAATCAAAGGCTACCAAAGGAAATTTTTGGAGGAAATTCGGATTCTCAAACAAGAATTTCTCAAAAATTTTAATTCTTCAGTGGTTTCTATCCAGTTTCTTAATTCTACTATCTTTCCCTCTTTTGGTCAAAAAATATTTTTCGATAAATAAAAACGCCTTTTTTAGGGCGTTTTAAAAGTATTATTCGCTCGCATTCGTTTCAAATCAACCAGCATTAGCGAGTTTTTATTTTTTTTATCATTTTATCCACCTGCGCCTTAAGTTCTTCGGCTGTACCATTGTTATCCATTTTGAATTCTGCGCTTCTTCCAATTTCATGAATGGAAACTTCTGTGAGCTTGCCTTCCTCTTCAAGAAATTGCTCGAAAGTAGTTTTATCCTCTCCATCTTTTTCTTTTCTTTTTTTCGTTCGCGCGTAACGCAATTTCAAATCAGCAGTCACATAAACTAAAAAGAAATTCTTTTTGTATTTTTTGCGAAATGGCTCGACATCACCGTGCATTCTGATTCCATCGGCAATAATAATATCTGATCCATTTTTTTCCATATCCGTTATCAAAGAATCGATAATAATTGATGGACCATAACCTTCCTTGAGCACTAATGCAAGTTTTACTAAATTATCCCGAGTGACAGGAACATGTAAATCCTCCAAAGTGCGCCGAAGAATTTTGGAAGTCCCATAATGAATCGCGCCATATTTTTCAATTAGATAATCTGAAACAGTGCCTTTCCCAGAACCTTTCTCGCCGATAAGTCCGATAACAATTTTAGACATATTTTAATTTGTGTTAAATTTGTATTCTTAACCCTACCCCCATCGTTGAACAAATAGTTATTCCAGAAATTAATTTTCCTTTGAGAGTTGCCGGTTTGGATTTTTCAATGCTGGATATAAGAATTTTTATATTTTCAATTATTTTTGCATCCTCAAAAGAAACTTTTCCCACAGTCTGATGAATGTTGCCTCCATCATCATTTTTGAAGGCCACCTTGCCTTTTTTGAGAGCGGTCACAGTTTCTTTGATTTTGGTCGTCACAGTTTCCGTTTTTGGATTTGGCATCAAACCTTTTGGTCCAAGAATTTTGGCCACAGGTGCCAATTTTGGCATCATTTCGGGAGTAGCCACAAGAATATCAAATTTATCCTTACCAGAAAAAGCCTTGCCAGATTTTATCTTTTCGATAAATTCTTCACCTTCGACAATGTCTGCGCCAGCCTCTTTAGCATCCTTAGCATGAGTTGAAGTGATCACTGCAATTATTTTTGATTTTCCTGTTCCGTGCGGAAGCTCCACTGTGCTACGAATCTGTTGATCGCCTTTTTTTGTGTCAATATTAGTTTTTACATGCACCTCAATTGATTCATCAAACTTAGCAATTTTATTTTCTTTCACAATTTTTACCGCTTCTTCCAAAGAATAAACTTTATTGCGGTCAATTTTCTCTTCTACTGCTCGATATTTTTTCCCGTGTTTCATATAGTTTTGCGTGGTGCAAACGATGCGCTAATTATTTCTGCATCTCCCACAAAATTAAATTTAATTAAATACTACCATCTTAAATTTTATAATTTTTAATTTTGTAATTTTTAAATAATGTTTTAATTTCTAATGTTTAAAAATTAAGAAATTTAGATTTATTTATAAAATTAAAAATTGGAAATTAAAAATTATTACTCTATTTTTATCCCCATACTCCTCGCTGTTCCAGCAATAATTTTTTCTGCACCTTCAATTGTTACAGCATTAAGATCAGGCATTTTCTTTTCCGCTATTTCTCGCAGTTTTGCCTTTGAAATTGTTCCCACTTTATCTTTCAAAGGATTGCCTACGCCTTTTTCAATCCCAGCCGCTTTTCGCAAAAGATCCGAAGCTGGAGGAGTTTTCAAAACAAAACTAAATGTTCGATCTTCGAAGACTGTAATTTCCGCTGGAATAATATCGCCCATTTTGTCTTTGGTCGCTTCGTTAAACTTGACGCAAAATTCTTGGATATTGAGTCCGTGCTGACCCAATGCCGGTCCAACTGGAGGCGCCGGATTAGCTTTACCCGCTTGAATTTGCAGCTTGATAACTGTCTTAATTTTCTTTGCCATAATTGTAACCCTACGAAAATACAAATTTTTTACAAAAGTACAAAATTACGAAATTCTAATTTTTTGTACTTTTGTATTTTTGCCCGCCTGCCGGCGAGGCAGGTATGTTTTTGTAATTTTGTAGTAAAAATAATTTAATTTAAATCACTAAATCTTATTGATCTGTAAAAAGTCCAATTCTACCGGAGTTTCTCGTCCGAAAATAGAAACTAACACTTTGATTCGGCCTTTTTGTTCATCGACTTCATCCACTTTGCCATCAAATTCCTTAAATGGTCCGTCAATAATCTTAACCGAGTCACCTGATTTAACATCAATTTTATATTTCGGTTCTGCCACACCCATTCTTTTCTTAAGTGTTTCAATTTCCCGCGGATCAACAGGAGTAGGAGTAGTTCCTAGTCCGATAAATCCCGTAACATTTGGCGTATTTCGAACCACATACCAAGAAGCATCTGTGACTATCATATCTACCAAAACATACCCTGGGTATATTTTTTCTTCTACTACTGTTCTTTTTCCCGCTTTAATTTTAATTTTCTTTTCAATCGGTACCATCACATCAAAAATCAAATCCTGCATATCCATTGATTCAATTCTTTGACGCAAATTTCTTGATACATTATCTTCATAGCCAGAGTAAGTATGTAATACATACCAAGCTCGTCCATGATGTTGAGATTGTTTTGCCATAATTATAAACCTACGAAAATACAAATTTTTACAAAAATACAAAATTACGAAATTCTAATTTTTTGTACTTTTGTATTTTTGTATGTTTTTGTAATTTTGTAGTTAACTTAATCTATTTTAAAATAAAAATCTTCAAAATATACTCAAAAAAATAATCCAATCCGCCTAAAAATATCGCAACAGCCAAACTAATGCCTATCACGATTATCGTGTAGTTGATTGTTTTTTTGCGTGTTGGCCAATTGACTTTTGTCAATTCTATCTTGGCATCTTTCAAAAATTGAATAATTTTATTCATAATACAAATTTGCTAATAATACAAAATTCGTAGATTCGCATCGCTTTTAGCCTTTTTTAAAAGCCCCTTCGGGCTTTCTTTATTAATCTAATACTATCTTATTTTCAGATTTATGTCAAATTTTCGTGGGCGATTCAAGATTCGAACTTGAGACCTCGTCATTATCAGCTTGTCCCACACCAAATTATACACAAAAAACTTGTGGGCGTATCAAGAGTCGAACTTGAGACCTCGTCATTATCAGTGACGCGCTCTAACCAACTGAGCTATACGCCCATATTAAATTATAATTTGGTGTGGGATGAACGCTCTAACCCGCCTCGCGTCGACAAGCGGTTGTCTCCGCGAGTCGAGGCGGGCCAACTGAGCTAATCGCCCGTAATCATGTAGTATATAGCATGAAACATATAGCAAAATCAGTCGTAAACTTATTTGTTATATGTTACATGTTGCATGTTACATGAAATGTGGTGTTTGTTGGACGAAATCCGAACTTTTTTTGACGAAAATCCGGACTGCGAAATTTGAACGCTCCGCCCCGCCGCCGCTCGCTAACGCTCGCTGTTCCGCAAAAAAGTTTTCTTCGCATTTTTTAATTTGGCACGCGATTTCTTTTTCTTCTAAAAGGAAAAGAAAACTTTTTTGCTGGGTTCTGCTCTCAACGAGCAGGGCGGCGGGGCTTCGCTTCGGCAAGCGGGCAAAAATTCCTTCCCCCCAACCCCCTTCCTTTTTGCCCGCCTGCTTTCGGGCTTCGCCCGATTTTTTTGCGGACGGGCTACAAATCAAAAGGGTGGCGGGTGGGTTTAGAATTAAAATCTGGACACCGTCTTATATTCAATGTTCTTACAATGATTTATTTTCTTAACAAAACTATCCCACTCATTTTTTGTTATCTCTTGCTTCAAAATATATTTCACATCCA
>Ga0210051_1004264_pt1 | contig 14021 bp, 14 predicted proteins | sample CryGey092014_all_FD_185464 | JGI IMG/M metagenome (GOLD analysis project Ga0210051, IMG submission 185464) | Groundwater microbial communities from aquifer - Crystal Geyser CG23_combo_of_CG06-09_8/20/14_all (SPAdes) (version 2) | ecosystem: Environmental > Aquatic > Deep subsurface > Groundwater...
TTGAGCCACGGGAACCACAAGAACACCAGCTAAGATGAAAATCGTCGCAACAGAAACAATCTTTTTCAATAAACTATTCATATTTTTTCTATTTTGTTTTTGTTTTTATTTTATTCATCGCGTCGACCGTTTACCTGTTAGATTAGTCAAGATTGACTTTCTCAGTAATGTTTAAACTTCGAGTTTAAACACCGCGGGGAGGTAGGTCTAAATAACCTGTTTCAGCTAAATATAATAATAAAACTGTTTTTAAATTATCTAAATCTTGGACTCTTTGAGTGTCTCTGGTTTTTCTCATTGCTTCAGCCGGATTTAAAACTAAAATAATTACTGTGGCTAAAATAGCTAAGATGGCAATAACGATTAAGAGTTCTAATAAGGTAAAGCCTTTTGACATAAATTAGAAAATGGTTATCAGAAATTGGAAAATGGTAATGGAAATTGGATATTGGAAATTGGAAATTGGATATTATTTTTTTATTTTTTATATTTTATATTTGATATTTTAATGATACCCCCCAATGCTTTGTGTCAAGAAGAAGCATTGAATTTTGTCATTGCGATCTGTAAGCCCTCGATTATTGCTACTTCAATTGCTTCAACTGTTGTTTTAATAACCTTTTTGATAATTTTTTCTTCTTCTTTGTTAAAATTTTTAAGAACAAATCTTTGCATGCGAATTTTTTTTTGTGGCCGAATACCAATACGGAAGCGAACAAAGTTTTTGGTTCCTAATTCATCAATGATTGATTGCACTCCTTTATGACCGGCTGACCCACGGTTTTTAACAATTTTTATTTTACCCAAAGATAAATCGATATCGTCGTGAATGACAAATAGATTTGAGATTTCAGATTTAAGATTTAAGACGATTTTTTTAATGCTTTTGCCGGAGTTATTCATAAGGGTCTGAGGTTTGGCTAAAATTATCTTTTCCTTATTGAATTGTCCTTTAGAAACCAAAGATAGAATTTTTTTTGAAAATTTAAAATCAGAGAAAATGTGCACGTCCCTATTTTTTTTAAAAAAATTGTCGATCACCCGGAAGCCAATGTTATGCCGAGTATTTTTATATTTTTCCCCCGGATTACCCAAACCTACAATTAAAATCATAATTATATTATATCATTTACCTGCCCAGTAGAGAAATTTCGAATTGGCTCGCAGGTTTGATTTTTCAGAAAAATCTTTTCGAAATTCTTCTACTGGGTCTGCGAACTTGCGAAACAAAAAATTTCGGTTATACTATAATTAACATGCGATTATCAGATTTCTTAGATTACTTAAAGATTATAATAGTAGCAGTAATAATTGTTGCGCCTATTCGCTATTTTTTGTTTCAACCATTTCTTGTTCGGGGGGCTTCAATGGAACCAAATTTCCAGCAAAATGACTATTTATTTATTGACGAACTATCCTATAAATTCCAGGAACCGAAAAGAGGAGAAACTATCATTTTCAAACCTCCCGGAGAAATTTCGCCACCTTTTATTAAAAGAATAATAGGATTACCAGAAGAAGAAATTGAAATCAAAGATGGTCAGATTATAATCACAAAAAATGGCGAGCAGCAAGTTTTAGATGAGTCAAGCTACCTTCCCCAAAATACATATACCTCTGGTAATCTTAAAATTTCTCTAAAAGGGAATGAATATTTTGTTTTAGGAGATAACAGGCTAAATTCGGCTGATTCCAGAGTTTTTGGGCCATTGCCAAGAGAAAATATCATTGGCCGAGTATTTTTAAGAGTTTTTCCTCTTACAAATTTTGATAAAATTGAAATCCCAAATTATTAAGTGTTTTGTCTAAAAATTCGAGGTTTTTAACCGAAGAATTTTTAGCTAACAAAACCTTAACCCCGCTCTTATTTTGCCACCGAGTTACTTGGCGGCACACTCAACACGAATAGTGTTGTCGAGCACATAAAGTGTTATGTGCTCGACTGGGCTATTCGCCCACCGTGTGTCGCGAGAGTCTAACCTACTTTCCTTGTTACTCTTAAACTCACTCGAGACTGGGAAGCAAAATAAGGGCGGGGTGTAAGAGCTTGTAAAACTCATAAACATTAAAATGTTTATTCGCTAACAATCTCTAACATGGCTAAGATAAAATTTCAAAGTTTATCAGGGATGCATGATATTTTTGGTGAAGACCAAAAATATTTCCAAAAAATCTATAAAATTGTAGAAAATATAGCTAATTTTTATAATTTTGAAAAAATCGAAACGCCCATATTAGAATCAACTGACCTTTTTTCAAAAGGAATCGGTTTAACAACAGACATTGTTACAAAGCAAATGTATACTTTCAAAACAAAGGGAGGAGATTTGGTATCTTTAAGACCCGAATACACTGCTTCAATAGTCAGAAGTTATATTGAAAAAGGAATGCATACCCTCCCTCGACCCATAAAATTATGGCATTTTGGTCCCTGTTATCGATATGAACGACCTCAAGCCGGCAGGTTTAAACAATTTTATCAATTTGGTTTTGAAGTCTTGGGAAACCAATCTCCGGTAATTGATGCTCAAATCATTAAAATTTGTTATAATATTTTAGAAGCTCTGGGGTTGAAAAATTTAACCTGCGAAATCAACAGCATTGGAGACGAACAGTGCCGCCCTTATTTTAAAAAAGCCTTAGTAAGTTATTTAAAAAGAAAAAAATCAGATTTATGTAAAGACTGTCGAAAAAGATTAAAAGAAAACCCTTTAAGAATTTTAGATTGCAAAGAAGAAAAATGCCAAAAAGTTATAAATCAAGCTCCTCAGACAGTCGATTATCTTTGTGAAGAATGTCACGATCATTTTAAAAGAGTTTTAGAATTTTTAGATGAATTAGAGATACCTTATCAACTAAACACTCATTTGGTAAGAGGTCTTGATTATTATACAAAAACAGTCTTTGAAATAACTGGAAAAACACAAATTTCAAAAAAGATAGGGAGCCTCATAGGAGGAGGGAGATATGATACCTTAGTAAAACTCTTGGGAGGAAAAGATACACCGGCTTGTGGAGCAGCCGGAGGAGTGGAAAGAATTATAAATTTAATGAAAGCTGAAAGCATAAAAATTCCGAAACCTCCAGGAAAAAAAGTTTTTTTGGCTCAATTAGGAAATTTAGCTCAAAAAAAGAGTTTAAAACTTTTTGAACAACTGAGAAAATCTAAAATTAAAGTAGTAGAGGATCTCTCTCGAGACTCTTTAAAAGCTCAATTAAAAATTGCTGATAAGTTACAAATTCGATATGTCTTGATTTTTGGTCAAAAAGAGGCTTTGGAAAATACAATTTTAATAAGAGATATGAAAAAAGGAACTCAAAAAACAATAGAATTGAAAAATTTAGTAAAAGAAATAAGGAGACGTCTTTAATTTTAGTGAAGCGCTTATGGACTGTCTTTTTTGTAAAATTGCAAAAAAGGAAAAACCGGCAGATATTGTTTACGAAGATAATAAATTTATGGCTTTCAAGGACATCTATCCAAAAGCTCCTTTTCATATTCTAATTGTACCTAAAAAACACATTCCTTCGATAAATCATCTAAAAATTGATGACAAAATCCTAATGGGAGAATTAATTTTAGTCGCTCAAGAGATAGCTCGCCAAAATAACTTAAAAGGATATAAATTATTAATCAATGTTGGCCGTGAAGGTGGACAAGTAATTGACCATTTACATTTACATTTATTGAGCGGCAGACCAACAGAACTATTTTAGATAACATGGCTTTAAAAATTCAAAAAAAAGAAAGAGAAACTTCTCAGAATTTAATCCGTCGCTTTAAAAAAGTTATTCATCAAAGCGGAATTTTGCTTGAAAAGAGGAAAAGAACTTTTCATAAAAGACGAAAAAGTAGAAATTTAAAGAGGAAATCGGCTTTAAGAAAAAATAAAATCAAAAAAGAATATAAAAGATTAGAAAAGTTAGGTAAATCAAAAGATAAAAACTATGTTAAAGGAAGATATTGAAAAAGATTTAAAAACTGCAGCAAAGGAAAAAGATATTTTTAAGGTTCAGGTTTTAAGATTTCTCCTAAGCTCTTTGCATAATCAAGAAATAGAAAAGAGGATTAAATTTAGGGAAGCAAAACTTACTGATGAGGAAATAATTTCAGTAATTTCTTCAGAAATCAAAAAAGAAAAAGAGGCAATTTTAGAGTTTGAAAAAGGTAAAAGAGAAGATTTGATAAAAAAGGGGGAGGCTGAAATAGATATTTTAAAGAAATATCTACCAGAGCAACTTTCTACGCAAATTCTTAAAAAATTAGCAAAAGAGATTATTAAAAAAGAGGGATATTCACAAATAAAAGACATGGGGAAAGTAATGGCTAAACTAATGCCCAAGCTTCAAGGAAAAGCTGAAGGGAAAAAAGTGTCAGAGATCGTTAAAGAGCTATTATCGAAGCGAGATGAACAGGGGTCTTGGTTGATAATTTATATTATTATGGTTCTCGCAATGGCAATAATTTTAGCTGCAGCTCTTGGTCCCTATCTTTTAGTAAGTATTGGAGAAAAAACAGGTATTCCTTGTTCCCCGTCTTATTTTTCAGAATGTAGAAATTCTATTGATTGTTGGTGGCAGGCAAAATGCGGAGCAGGAAAAGGACTTATTTGTTATCCTCAGTGTTCGGTAGAAAAACATAAAGTAAATTGCAAAAATGGAAAATGTATTTGGGAGATACAATAATATAATCCGAATGACACGAATTATATCCGAATGCTCCGAATGAATTATTCGTAGATTCGAATACCTGCCCCGTAGTGAACAAGAAGTGTTCTACTACTGGGGTCATTCGTAGATTCGCATTATATTTGTAGTATTCGCATTATACTTTTATGTTTAAAAAACAAAAATTTTTAAAGACGCTCAATAAAGAAATTCCACAAGCATATGCTGTTTTAATTATAGTTTTATTTGGACTCGTAGCGGGGGTGCTCTTAATTTATCAATATTGGAAAATGTACCAAGTTTTTGAATAAAACTCTTTAGAAGATATGATCGAGATTAACAACTTAACCGAGGTAAAAGTTGATGAGATTTTTATAAAAAAAGCGGCCCAAATCGTTTTAAAAGGTGAAAAGGAAAAAAATATTAATTTATCAATTGCTTTTGTTGGACAAAAGAGAATAAGAGAGCTAAATAAAAAATATCGAGGGGGAAATTGCGTAACAGATGTTCTTGGTTTCGGCGAGAATGGAGGATTAGGTGAAATAGTTATTTGTCTTCAAGAAGTTAAGAAAAATGCTAAAAGATATGCTTTGTCTTTTGAGAAAGAATTAATTAACTGTTTAATTCATGGAATTTTGCATCTTTTAGGATATGAGCATGAAAAGAGTAGAAAGGAAGCAAAAGCGATGAAGGAAAAACAAGAGGATTATCTTTCAAAAGTTTTAAAATCCTTAGAAAATAGTTAATGTTAGAAAATAGTTAACTAAAATTAGAAAATGGTTATTAGAAATTGGAAATTGGTAATGGAAATTGGAAATTAGAAATTGGAAAAGATTTACTAATTTCCATTTTCTATTTTCTATTACTATTTTCTAATTTCCAACAACTAATTTCTAATCTCTCATGGCTAAAACTCAAATCATAACCGGAATAGACATAGGAACAGACTCAATAAAAACTTTAATTGCTCAAAGAAAAAAAGGAGAAAAAATTTTAGAACTTTTAAAAACTGTAAAATCTTATTCTTTTGGATTGCGTAAAGGAGTAGTAGTTGATGTAATTGAGGTAGCAAAAAATATTAGAAATTCTGTTTTTGCAGCCCGAGAGAAATTTGATAAGAAAATTAACTCGGTTTATGTAAATATTGGCGGACGCCATATCTATTTTGCTCCTTCTCGCGGACTAGTCTCAGTTTCTCGAGCTGACCAAAAAATCTCTCAAGAAGATATGGAAAGGGTTCTTAAAGCCGCTCAAGCTATTAGTTTACCTTCAAATTACGAAATTCTGAATGTTTTTCCTCAGGAATTTATCGTTGACAATCAAGGAGAAATAAGAGAACCAGTGGGTTTAACAGGAATAAGATTAGAAGCAAAAGTTTTTCTATTTTGTGTTTTCTCGCCTTATCTTAAAAATTTAACTCAATCGGTTTTAGAAGCCGGCTTCCAAATTGAAGATATTACTGCTTCACCTTTAGCAGCAGCTAGATCAGTGATAAGCGAAAGAGAAAAAGAGTTAGGGGTAGGTTTAGTAGATATTGGAGCAGCAACAACAGGATTGGCTGTCTTTGAAGAGGGAAAATTAATTCATTTGGTTGTGTTTCCAATAGGTTCAGCAAATATCACTAACGATATCGCAATAGGATTAAGGACAAAAATTGAGGTAGCTGAAAAAATAAAAAAACAATTCGGCTGTTGTTTAATTGAAAAAGAGAAAAAAGCCCGCTGTTCAGACACAGCAAAAAGTAGAAAAAAAATTAAAATTTCTGATAATGAAAATTCTCTGTTTTTTTCTCAAAAGTTATTAACAGGGATTATCGAAGCCAGAGTCTGTGAGATTTTTGAATTAGTTAATAAAGAATTAAAGAAGGTCTCCCGCCAGCAATTACTCCCAGCTGGGCTGGTTCTAACCGGTGGAGGCGCAAAATTAAAAAAAATTGTTGAATTGGCAAAAAAAGAATCAAAACTACCCTGTAGAATTGGAACTCCTCAGGGAATAAATGGAATTGATTCAGACACTACTTTATCAACCGTTGCCGGTTTAGTTCTGGCGGGATTGGATTCAGAAGAGGAAGAAGGTCCGCCTTCTCAAGGAATTAAATCAAAACTAAAAAGATTTTTTAGAATCTTTATTCCATAAATTAGATATTAGATGATAGATAATCCAATATCCAATATCTAATATCCAATATCTAAAACATGTCAAATATTAAAATTAAAGTTGTTGGAATTGGAGGGGCAGGAGGAAATACTATTTCTAGACTATCGAAATACAAAACAGAAGGAGTAGATTTAATTATCATAAATACTGATTCCCAAGATCTTAAAAAAGTAAAAGCTGATTTTAAAATTCAAATCGGAAATAAAATTACTAAAGGCCTGGGGACAGGAATGAATCCAGGAAATGGTTTAAGAGCGGCAAAAGAGAGTAGCGAAGAGATTAAAAATCTTTTAATTGACGCCGATATGGTTTTTATCACCGGAGGTTTTGGGGGAGGGTGTCTTCGAGGTAGTTCTTTTATACTCACTAATCCAGAAGGTCCAATAAGAGTTGATTCTATTAAACCAGGTTCTATGGTTTATACTTTTGAAAATGGCAGTTTGATTAAAAGAAAAGTTTTAGCTGCAATGAAAACAGGCATTAAGAAAGTTTTAGAACTTAAAACAAGGAATAGAACAATTTATGCATCTGAAGATCACCCCTTTTTACGTGTTAAGCCGTTAAATCATTTAAGTAATGATAGATTTTCTAAATTTACCCTTGAATGGATAGAACTTAGAAATTTGGAAATTGGAGATTTAATTGTTATTCTCAGAAAATTACCAGATGAAAGAAATTCTTTAAAACTTCCGGATGATTCTCTTACTAATACAAAATTCTGTCAACTCTTCGGTTTTTTACTCGGAGATGGATGGATTAGTAGGTCAAAAGACTCTTGGAAAGTATATTTTGCAATCTCAGATAATGAAGAAAATAATCAAAAATATCTAAATATAATTAAAGAAACTGTCGGGCTTCAAATGAAAAAGAATAAAGAAGGAATTTGGTATCAAAGCAACTCTAAAAAAATTTATGAATTATTAGAAAAATTGGGTTTACATAAACCCGCAAAAGAAAAAGAAATTCCAAATTGGGTATTTGCCTTACCAGAATTACAAAAGAAAGCTTTTATTATAGGTTTAGCTGATGCTGATGGTTGTTATTCTGTACAAGCTGGAGGGACAGGTTTATCTAAAAAAGAGATTAAATTTGAAATGTCAAGTGAAAAACTCATTAAAGGACTAAAAGTTTTATGCGATGGTATAGGTTTAAGAACAAGCAATGTAAGCTCTAGAAAAAGAATTTTAAAACCACCCCATTCTAAAAAGGAAAAAGAGTTTACTTCATGGACCCTTAGAATTTATAAAACACATGAATTATTAGGTGTATTACCACATCCTAAGGTAAGAGCAGGATTAAGCTTTTTATATAAGTTTAGAAGTAAAAAAACTCCTGAATTTTTTAAATATTTTGGTTTTAATAGGATAAAATCAATAAAAAAAATAGGAAATGAAGAAGTTTATGATATAACAGTTGAAAAGAGTCATAATTTTATAGCTGATGGATTTGTTGTTCATAATACTTGTTCTGGCGCTGCTCCAATTGTAGCTGATATTGCCAAATCCCAAGGTGCTTTAACTATTGCTGTAATTACCAAACCTTTTTCTTTTGAGGGTGTTCAAAGAACAAGAATAGCAAAAAGTGCTCTAAAGAATTTAAAAGATAAAGTAGACGCTTTAATTTCTATTCCCAATAATCGGTTAGTAAAATTGGCTAATGAAAAAACTACCTTAGATTATTCTTTTTCAACTGGGGACAAAATTTTAAGAGAGGCAATTTTAGGTATTTGCGATTTAATTTTAAAACCAGGAATTATTAATGTGGATTTTGCCGCAGTAAAAACTATTTTAAAAAATTCGGGCCGAGCTTTAATTACTCAAAGTCAGGCAAAAGGAAAAAATAGAGCAATTCGGGCTGCAAAAGAAGCTCTTTCCTCTCCTATGATTGATTTCTCTCCAAAAGGAGCAAGGGGAGTTTTATTCAACATCGCTGGTAAAGACCTTAGTTTATCTGAAATAAAAGAGGCAGCCAATACAATCTGCCAAAATGTTAACAAATCCGCTAAAATAATTTTTGGGGCAAGAGAAGATAAAGAATTAAAAAAGGGCGTAATAAAAATAATGTTAATCGCTACCGGTTTTTAAAGGGCTTTGTCCAAAAATTCGAGGCATTAGCCGAAGAATTTTTGGTTACAAAAACTTTACCCAGCACTTATTTTGCCACCGAGTTTGGTGGCGGCGCACTCAACACGAATAGTGTTGTCGAGCACATAAAGTGTTATGTGCTCGACTAGGCTATTCGCCCACCGTGCGCCGCGAGGGGCAAACCGGCAGAAGTTGATATAACCACCTTGTTCAGAATTGGGACGCAAAATAAGTGCTGGGTGTAAGAACTTGTAACACCCTGTTAAATTGCCTTCGGCACTATTTAACAGCGCTAACAATTTCTAACATGTTTCCTTTATATGATGAATCAAAAATCCAAGGATATACTCCTTGGATTACTATATTAATCATCTCGGCTAATCTAATCTGTTTTTTATTTTCTTTTGCTAATTTACAAGATACTTTGGCAAAATTTGCTTTTGTGCCAGATAACTTTTTTCAACAAAAGGATTTTCTGCCGCTCTTTAGCTCAATGTTTCTGCATGGAGGTTTTGGACATCTTTTTGGAAATATGTGGTTTTTATGGATTTTCGGAAACAACTTGGAAAAGAACCTTGGAAGAATTAAATTTTTAATTTTTTATATCCTTTGTGGAATAGGAGCTACCCTCTTTTATGCAATTTTCACTGAAAATCCTTCTATTCCTATAATTGGAGCTTCGGGAGCAGTCTCTGGAATTTTAGGAGGATATTTTAACCGTTTTCCCAAAAATCAAATCAAAACTTTAATTCCTGGTTTTTTTATTTTTTATATTATCTCAATTCCGGCAATTTTATTTGGCGGAATTTGGTTTTTTTACCAGTTTTTATCTTTGGGATCTAATCTCAATATTGCATTTCTAGCTCATATTGGAGGATTTTTAATAGGAATTGCTTTAATGAGGTCATTCCGGGGTTAGAAAGAAAATGGGTTATAGTAAACTTTTTCTTTATTGTAATCTCTCTTTTATTGGGGGAATTTTTTTAAATTCTTTCTTAAAAATCCCTCAACCGACTTCGTTGTTCTTTTTAATTTTAATTTTGGTTTTGATTATTTTTATAAAATTTAAAAAATTAGTAACTGTTACCCTTTGTGTCTTGTTTTTGTTCGCTGGAATCTGGCGACACCAAATAGCTGAATTAAGAATTATTAATGATGAATTAAGAAAATTTAATGATTATCAAGAGTTGATTACTCTATCAGGAATAGTAATTAAAGAACCAGATGTTAGAGAAAATAATGTCAAATTAGAACTTTTGGTTGAAAGTATAAATTCAACATCAATTTCAGGAAAAGCCTTAATAACTACTTTTAAGTATCCAAAATATGAGTACGGAGATAGACTAAAAATCACTGGCAAATTAGAAACACCGAAAGAATTCCCAGATTTCAATTACAAAAATTATTTAGCAAAAGATGGGATTTATTCGGTAATGAATTGGCCGAAACCCAAAATTGAACTATTAGAAAGAGGAAATTACAGGGGTCTATTCCCTATAATTTATGCTAAGATTTTAAAATTTAAAAATGAATTGAGAAAAAGTATTGAGCAGAATCTTTCCCCGCCCCAGAGTTCTATTTTAGGAGCAATGATTTTGGGAGATAAACAAAAAATTTCTGAAGAGTGGAAAAATAAACTAAATATTGCCGGCCTAAGACATATTACTGCTATTTCGGGATTACATGTGACGGTTTTAACAACTATATTAATGAGTTTTCTGCTTTTGCTCGGTTTTTGGAGACAGCAAGCTTTTTATTTTACGATAACTTTCATCACTCTTTTTATTATTATGACCGGCCTCCAGCCATCGGCAATTAGAGCCGGAATTATGGGTAGCCTTTTTCTTTTAGCTCAATATTTTGGAAGAATGAGTGTTTCTTCTCGGGCAATTGTCTTTGCTGCTGCTATAATGTTAATTCAAAACCCCTTGCTTTTAAGATTAGATGTCGGATTCCAGTTATCGTTCCTAGCAATAATGGGAATTATTTATCTTTTACCAATTTTTAAAGAATGGTTAAAATTTATCCCTTCAGAAAATTTAAAATCTATTTTAGCTATGACCTTTTCGGCCTATCTTTTTACTCTGCCAATTTTAATTTATAATTTCGGCTATATTTCCCTTGTCGCTCCGATTACTAATATTCTGATTGTGCCTTCTCTTTACTGGATTATGATTTTGGGGTTTATTTTTGGAATTATTGGAATAGCCTGGGGAACTTTGGGCTGGATTCTTTCTTTTCCGGCTTGGTTTTTACTAACCTATTTAACAAAAGTAGTAGATTTATTTTCTCAGTCTTGGACAGCAAAAACCTTAGAAAATGTCCATTGGATTTGGCTAATGATTTCCTATCTGATTTTGGCTTTAGCAACTCAGCAGCTAAACAAAAAATTTAATCAGCCAATTTTTTTGAGGTAGTAAAATTGTTAAAATTTTAATATAATGCGAATATTATATTATAATGAAAATATGAATATGAAAAATAAAGCCCGGCTAGTTGATGTAAATATGGGTTATGGACATCAAAGGACGGCTTATCCTTTAAGAGATTTAGCTCTTGAAGGAAAAATTATTAATGCTAATTCTTACCAAGGTATTCCTGAAAAAGATAGAAAAATTTGGGAAAACAGCAGAAAATCTTATGAATTTATCTCCAGAATAAAAAGAATTCCTTTGATTGGAGATTTTGCTTTCGGGATTTTTGATAAATTTCAAGAGATTCTAAGCTATTATCCCAAAAGAGATTTATCAAAGCCGAATTTTGCTTTAAAGAAAATTCACTCGTTAATTGAAAAAGGCTGGGGAGAAGATTTGATTGAGAAACTAAAAAAGAATTCCTTGCCCTTAATTACGACTTTTTTCTCTCCTGCCTTTATGGCAGAGGTTTTTAATTATCCTAATGAGATTTTTTGCATTGTTTGCGACGCTGATATTGCCAGAACTTGGGCGCCATTAAATCCTTCAAAAAGTAAAATTAAATATTTTGCACCAAATAATTGGGCAGTTGAAAGATTAAAACTTTATGGAGTTAAAGAAGAAAATATTTTTCTAAGCGGTTACCCGCTTCCCAAAGAAAACATAGGAACAGAAAAAATGGAAATTTTAAAAAGCGACTTGAAAAATCGGATTGTGAATCTCGATCCAGGAAAAATATATCATCGGCAGTACAAACCAATTATTGAAAATTATTTAGGAACCCTCCCAAAAAACTCAGACCATCCTTTAACAATAATGTTTTCTATTGGCGGGGCAGGCGCCCAAAAAGAAATTGCTGTTAAAGCCATAAAAAGTCTATCTAAAAAAATAAAAAATCAAGAAATTAAAGTAATTTTAGTTGCAGGAATTAAAAAAGATATTAAAGAATATTTTTTGGAAAATATAAAAAAGATGGGGTTAATTGATTGTTTAGATAAAAATATTGAAGTGGTTTTTTCAGAAGAAATAAAAGATTATTTTGAAATATTTAATCAAAAATTAAGAAAAACCGATATATTATGGACAAAACCAAGCGAACTTTCTTTTTATACTGCTTTAGGATTGCCAATTGTCATTGCTCCATCAATTGGGTCACAAGAAGATTTCAATAAAAGATGGCTTTTGAGATTAGGGTCCGGAATTTTGCAGGAAGACCCCCGTTATATTGATGAATGGCTTTTTGATTATTTAAAAGGAGGACGACTTGCAGAATCGGCTTTGGGGGGATTTATTGAGGCGGAAAAATTAGGAACTTTTAACATTGAAAAAATTCTCTCAAAATGCTCTGGTTAACAGTTATCATTTCATCTTATCTAATTTTATCAATTGTTTTTTTAGTTGATAAATATCTCCTGGTCGGACCAATACCTAATCCCAAGGTTTATACTTTTTATATCGGAACTTTAGGGATTTTACTTTTGATTCTCGCCCCTTTCGTTGGCTTTTATATTCCAGAAATTCCTCAAATTGTTTTAAGTATTTCAGCTGGAGCTATTTTTATTTATGCTCTTTTTTGGTTTAATAAAGCTTTACGCCTCTTTGAGGCCTCCCGAGTAATACCAGCAATTGGCGGATTAATTCCCTTATTTACTTTTGGATTAGTTTATATCTTTTCTTTTGGCAAGGAAAGTTTATCTTTTTCAGCAACTATTGCTTTTGTTTTACTAGTTTTTGGAAGTATACTCATTACTTTGGAAAAAGAGAAATTCATTAATCGAAAGAGTCTTCAAATTTCTACCCTGGCATCTTTTTTATTTTCATTATCATTCGTCTTAACTAAATATGTTTATTTAAACCAACCATTTTGGAACGGTTACATTTGGATAAGAATTGGTGGATTTTTGATGGCCTTTTGTTTTTTTCTTTTCGTTCCTGAGGTTAAAGAGGAAATTTTTAAGAAAAAAATTAGTTTTAAAAAGAAAACTGTTGGAATTTTTCTTTCCAACCAGACTGCAGGCGCTGGGGCTAATATTTTACAAAACTGGGCAATTGCTTTAGCTGGTTTAACTTATTTAGCTGTTATTAATGCTCTTCAGGGTGTTCAATATGTATTTTTATTTATTTTCGCTACTTTAATTTCTTTTAAGTTTCCGAAAATTTTAAAAGAAGACATCTCAAGAAAAGTCCTTTTTCAGAAAATTATCTCTATTTTCTTGATTGGAGGAGGATTAATTATTTTAACCCTTAGAGGTTGAATAGTTTTTTTGCGTTTTGGGTGGTAATTTCGGCTACTTTTTGGTAATCTAAATTTTTAATCTTAGCAATTTCTTGAGCGATATATTTTACGAAAATAGGCTCATTACGATCAATCTGTTCCGGGCCGCCTTCGTTCCGCTTAACAGCGAAACTACGGCGAGCCAAGGGCGGTATAAGATAAGGGCAATCCGTTTCAATTAAAATTCTTTCTAAAGGAGTTTTTCTGATATTCTCTCTAAAATTTATTCCCTCAATCTCTTTAAAAATTATTCCATTAAAACCGATATAAAATCCCATTTTTAAATATTTTTGTAATTGTTCTAATGTTCCAACAAAACCATGCATTACTCCTTTTATTTTTGATTTTTTATTTTTGATTTTTGATTTTAGGAGCTCGAAGAGCTCCGTATGAGCCATTCGGCAATGGAAAATGACTGGCAAA
>Ga0210051_1004265_pt1 | contig 14020 bp, 13 predicted proteins | sample CryGey092014_all_FD_185464 | JGI IMG/M metagenome (GOLD analysis project Ga0210051, IMG submission 185464) | Groundwater microbial communities from aquifer - Crystal Geyser CG23_combo_of_CG06-09_8/20/14_all (SPAdes) (version 2) | ecosystem: Environmental > Aquatic > Deep subsurface > Groundwater...
CATCTGACCAAGGAGCTGAGGGTCGATCTTCTTTGAATCAAAGAGAATCCCCCCTCGCCCCCCTTTAATCCCCCCACCCCCCCTTTTGTAAAGGGGGGAGAAGGGGGGATTAGCAAAGGGGGGTTGGGGGGATTTGAATGGGTTAAACTGTTCTACGGACAACCGAAGCTCTTTTCCGAGATAGGAGACGATATTCTTCAAATTGGCGCCTCCGCCCGTCAGAAGGAGACGATCAATTCGCTCCTCATTAAATTGGTTCCTATAATAATCAAGAGAGCGTCCTATCTCTGCAGCCAGTTTCTCCAACACAGGTCTAACGAGGAATGATATCTTCGATAAGTGAATCGATTTATCAGCGACCCTCTCATCGGGAGCCTCTGAAGGAATCCCTACTACTTTTTTTATCCCTTCCGCTCGTCCATAAAGATGCTCAGCCTCTCCTGCAGAACCGATTCCTTCCATAATCGCTCTGGTAATGTCTGCTCCGGCAGGAGTGACTTCGCGACTGAATTGCAAAATCCCATCTTTGAATAAATAAATGCCTGTTTTTTCAGATCCGAGGTCAATCAAGGCGATGGTTTCTTCTTTTTTAATCCGATCCCAAGCCGATAGAATATTCCAGAGGGCAAAGGGGCCCACATCGAGATGAGTTGGTTGAAGTCCAGCCCCCTCGGTGATGGAAAGGGTTCGCTCGATGATGTGTTTCGGACAGGCAACAGTGATCAGGTCCAGCTTCTTGACCCGTTGGACGGCGTCCAAGCTCCGCCCTTTAGGACGGAAAAGACGCCGCTCAGGGTCAACCCTGAGCAAGCCTCGGCCTTCAGGTTGGGGGGTCGAAGGGTTGACATTATCTTCAACATATTCATCCAGGATATGGAAATCAATTCGGGCTGTCTCAACAGGGAAGGGGAGGTGGTCCTTGATCTCCCAACGAACAGCCTCTTTCAATTCTCCCTTGGGGAGAGACGGAATGGAGATTCTCTGGATGTGAACCCCAGAACCTGAAACAGCCAGTCTCACCTGTTTGGTTTTAAGATCCACTTCCTTGAACAGGGCCTTGAGGGTTTCGGAAATAATGTTCACATCCTCTTTATCCCTGCGGAGGGGGATTTCCTTCATCCCTATACGGGTGAGGAAAGGCCCCTTGGGAGTCATTTTTAGTCCCACCAATTTAATGGAATGAGAACCAATATCTAAACCAATGATTTCTGTCATTTCACATGTCCCCTTTTATTTCGTAGCGATAACATTTATTGGCATCGTTTTCGTTGGCAATAAATGCCAACGCTACATACGTTCTATTGTTAACAATTCGGTAATCCATCACCCTCCGGATCCAAGGTAAAAGTGTACTGTTTCCCCGATGAGTCATAGAATGAAACAATAGCCGAACAATTTGGACTAATGTTTTGATTCCACGTGAAATTAACCATAATGGTTTGGTTAGGGTTTACAATTTGGGTAGTTCCTGGCGGAGTGAAATTTATTGTCCCACTCCCACTGCTATAAGTCCCTCCGAATTTTTGAACCCCGTCTATTAAAATATTGGTCAATGTTCTTACTGGCGGTTGGTTCCAAGAAGCAGAAAAGGAGGTGAGTGTTATACTGGAACTCCCAATATTTTTGATATAAAATCTCGCTACGGTTCTTGGATTGACCCAACAAGGTACAGGAGTGACTAATACCAGCCCTGTTGATACAAAGGTAGTAAAATTGGAGACACTAATTCTCCTTCTTTCAGTGCCCGTGAGAACTTCTCCAACAGAGGTGAGGGTGTTATTGGTGTCATTATAATTGATGGTAAACCTCCCATTGCCAAGATTTCTCTGATTCACTCCTACCGCATTCAGCCCCAGGAGAGCAGTAGGCGTCGTCCAGCCTTGATCTGTTGCGTACCGGACAGCAAACTCCACTCCGGATTGGGCAATGAAGAAGGCCTGGGTAGATTGGATAGGGAAGATCACAGATTTCTGCTTTGAAGGGATCAGATAAGAGAAAACATACCCGATCGTCACCATTAGCAACATGGCAAAGACCAGAAAGAGAACTGAGAACCCTTTCGAATTAGTTAAAAAATGAAATAGAATATCTCCTCCCCCCTTGTGGGGGAGGATTAAGGTGGGGGGATTTGGGTGATGTACACCCCCACCCTCGCCCTCCCCCGTCAAGGGGGAGGGGAAATTTTGGAGGTTTTCCATGGTTCGTGGGTTGTTGACCCCCCATAGTTGGCTCATCAAGTTAAAATTTTTCAACTACTAATCTCCTCCAGCCAGTTATTAAAAAAGTTTTTATAAGTCGGACTTTCGGGAAAATTTTTGGGATAAACTTTTGTCTGTAAGGTCACATTCTCTCCTGTTCCTAAAAAAAGGGTTAACTGAAGTTTAATCTCGTTACTCGTATCCCGAGTCACGGTAAATGTGGAAACATTTCCAGCAATCGTACTGGTAACAGCGGGTGATGTCTTTACCTTTTCGAGATTGGTCCCAGTTAACTGGAAGGTGATATTTTCAGACGCACTATCCTGAGCCGTTGGATTGGTTCTTGCAAATGTAATCGAACTGCCTGAGCCACCTGCAGCCGGCAAGGTGATGCTATCTGCATCCCGAATATCCCTGCACATCTTCTCCAGTGCCAGTTTCCCCTCGTCGAAAAGGGTTTTCTGATTGACGGTCATGGTGTAAACTCTCAGGCTGCTAACCAAGAAATAGATAGTAATAGCCGAGACGATAGACAAAATAACGATCACAACGACTATTTCGATTAAGGTGAAACCCTTTGGTGAGGGTTCAAGGATTCGAGGGTTCATGGGTCCAAGTAATTTCATCAAAGATTGAATAAAAGGTTGTTGGATTAATTTTTGCCCAACTTTTAATTGTTTATAATTCTTGTGCATCTCACTTGACTCCTTGAACCCTGGGCCCCTTGAACCCGTTCAATTATGGAAACCTTGTAACCACCGAATAAATCTCATAAGCATCGTTCTCCGGGTCTTTCACACGGACAAGAATCCTTTTATACCCCGCATCGGTTGCAGAAGTGCTAAAATTATTGTCCACTAAAACAATCTCCCACTGCCACTGGTAGCTTGGAATATCCGAATTCGCATAGGGCGTCAGTGCAACGGGAGTAAGGACTGCGTTACTGTAATCGAACTTCATAAACTCTTCCATTTTCTGATGACCGAGATACATCGCTGTCGTTGCCATCTCAGGCTTCCCACTCCCTTTAACACCTGTTGCGAAAGGAACGATAATAGCAGGCAGGAGGATTCCCGCCATAACGATCAATATGATAATCTCGATGAGAGTAAAGCCCCTGTTATTTAAAGTTTTGAGTTCGGAGTTCGTAGTTCGGAGCATCTATACATTACCTCTTTAAAGATTTGATTAATCCCGTTATCATTTTTGATAGTTCAGAGCAGGATCTCCGTGATTGTTCTTTCAAGTCATTACTAATGAATTCTTGTCTATGAGAGATTTCGGTAATTGCAACACATTCTCTTATCGATCTCCTTGCTATTTTAAGAAATCGATTGAACTCGACCTTGCTTCCTCCACTTCCTTCAGCGATATTAAGACAAATAGATATTGAAGCTCGTTTGAATTGATCCGTTAACGAGAAGACTTCTGCTTTTGGAAAGTTTTTTGTCATCTTGTACACAAGATCTACGTATTCCAATGCTTTCTGATAAACTTTCAGATTTTCAAAATCAAAATGTTCATTATTCATTTTCAATCCTCCTAACTCCGAACTCACTACTCCGAACTCTAATATTTTTCATCTTTAATTCTCCGAACTCCGAACTAAATACTCCGAACTGTTACGATATATTCACCTTTCCTGTATAATTCACGACACTGATTGTTTTCGTTTGGCCCCCTCCGGAAACGGTCACGAACCCACCGCCCCCTGTTGTTGGTTCCCCCAGAGAATTAAAGGTGATTGTGAAGTTGTTACTAATCGTTACCCCCGATGGGAGTTGACCTGAGGGGTCCAGATTGCCCGTAGGATTAAATGTATAGACCGATGAGCTAGAGGTGAATATAACACTCTTTGAAACCCTATTCGCCATAGCAAATTCCTGCGCATATCGAATGTCAGAAGCAATCATATAGGCCCCTCCATCCACCGAAGTCCTTGAGGAAATGGCGAAATCGAATCTGGGTATTACAGTGGCAGCCAAAATTCCGATAATCACCATGACCATGATGACTTCGATTAAGGTCATGCCCGAAGGATCCAAGGGTTCGAGGATTCGAGGGTTCGAGTTTTTATTTTCTGAAGCCTTCACTTGAACCCTTGACCCCTTGAATCCTTGAATCCTATATTTCGGAATCCCAAAACCTTTCAATTGATCAACTTTAAACATGATCCTTGTTCCTCAGGGATTACTTGAATAGGGAGGCCATATTCCACCACGGCAAGAAAACAGCCAATGCCAGAAACAGAACAACGACTCCCATAAAGAGTGTCAAAGCTGGTTCGATATAGGTGGTCATTTTTTTAATCGAATTTTCCAGTTCAATATCATAATATTCCGTTATTCTTACCAACATCTCATCAAATGTTCCCGAAGATTCTCCCACGGCCACCATCTGAATGACAAGAGGGGTGAACCTTCCGCTCTCCTTCATCGCATCAGCCAAACTGCTTCCCTCTTTTATCTTCCGACCAATTTCTTCAATGGATTGGGAAAGAATCACATTGTTGATGGTGGTGGAAGTGATCTCGAGGATCTGAAGAATAGGAATTCCACTCTTGTTTAACATGACAAAAGTATGGGTAAATCGAGACAGGGCAGCGATTAAGAAAAGGCGACCAAATACAGGGATTCTCATTTTCAGTCTATCCCAGAAGACCCTTCCTTTTTCTGTCCGTATATAACGTTTTAACAGGATCGGGATAAGCACAATCGCTGATAGCACAAGATACCAATAGTTCTGAAAGAGTTTATTGATCCCAATCATCATTCGGGTCGGCAAGGGGAGGGGGGTCTTGAATTGAGCGAAGATCTGGGCGAACCTTGGGATGACAAAAGCAAGCAAAACGACAAATGCGATGGCCACAGAGAAGATGACGATTTTGGGATAACGGGTTGTCTCTTTCACTCTCTGTCGGGTTCTCAATTCTCGGTCTGCAAGGGTGACGAAGCGATCGAGTGATTCGCCAAGCTTTCCTGAGGTCTCACCCGCTCGGATCATATTGACATAAACAACAGGGAAGGCATCCGGAAATTTGGACATGGCCCCGAAAAGTGTATTTCCTCCTTCAATCTGGAGACCAATCTCTTCCAGTATCTCTTTAAACCTTTGATTCAATGTCTGCTCTTTCAAACTTCTTAACCCTGTAAGCAAAGGTAATCCTGCTTTGTACAAAGTGGAGAACTGCTGACTAAAGACAATAAGTTCTTCGAGCTTCACCTTTTGAAATCGTTTCCAGAGATCTGCCAGATTGAGTGAAGTCGAAGCCGACTCCTCTTCAATGGCAATGGGAAAGTATCCCGTCTGGTAGAGACGGTTCCCTGCCATTTCGATTGTCGGAGCTTCAATCGTCCCGACCATCGCTTTCCCTGATCTGTCCCGCACTCGATATTTAAAAGTCGGCATGTGCTAATCCTTGAGGGTTCCAGGATTCAAGGGTTCATGGGTTCAAGTTATTTTTTCTTGACCCCTATGCCCCTGGACCCCTTGACCCCTTTCATTTACTCAGATACGCTTTCACCTTTTCCATCAAATAATCCATCTCAAAGGGTTTGGTGATATATTCATCCGCCCCTGTTTCCTTTCCAAGAATTTTATCCTTTTCCTGAATCTTGGCGGTCAACATCAAGATGGGAATATGTTTGTATCTCTCGTCAAACTTCAATAAGCGGCAGACTTTATAGCCATCCAGTTTCGGCAACATCAAGTCAAGAATGATGAGATCCGGATTCTCTTTTCTGGCCTGATTCAAGGCATCTTCGCCGTTAACAGAGACCAGAACATTGAACCCTTCCATCTCCAAGGAAAAACGGACGGTTTCCGCTAAATCGACTTCATCATCAACAACCAAAATCTTTTTCGGACTCATCGCTTAACCTCCTAATCTTTCTTTTGCCAACCTGAAGAGTTCTGCCTTGGAAAGGGCTTCTTCGGGGTAGGTGGCCGTTCCCACTTTAATGAGTACGGGGGCCCCTTGGCTTTCGAGTGGATGTTTTTGAATTTCCTCTTCAATACGTTGACGGATTACCTGAACTCCTTTGAGATTTGCCTCACATAGGGCGGCCAATATTTTTTCTTTCTCCCGCCTCAATAAAATATCTGCCTCTCTACAAAGACATTGCTTGACCTTTTCTTCCAATTTGTCTAACAAAGCCTTTTCGACCTCACCCCTTTCATCCAGCACCTGAATCAGAAAGAGGGTGAGGGGGGAATCGTTTTCCTGTGCCCGCTGAAACTCTTTGTCCAGGATGAAACGAAAATGAGGCTCCCTTCTCTCGCCTTCTGCAAGAGGCAGGGTGAATGTAAACGCGCTCCCTTTTCCCACTTCGCTCTCCACCCAGATCTTCCCCTGATGGGCTTCCACCAATCCTTTTGTGATAGCCAGGCCCAATCCTGTTCCGCTCACCGATCGTTGAAGCGAGCTTTCCACCTGATGAAATTTTTCAAAGATGGGCTCCAAATGTTCCGGAGGGATTCCAATCCCCGTGTCTTTCACAGAGACAGCGACCATATCACCGAAACCACCTCTTTTGTCCTTAGAAAGAGGTTTAGCAGTGATCAGAATTTTTCCTCCGTCCGGTGTGAATTTAATGGCATTGCCAATAAGATTCGTAAGGATTTGTTCAATTTTTTCCTGATCTCCATAAACCGCTGGAAGTTGTTCAGGGACCTCGGCTTCAATCTGAATCGATTTGACATCGGCATGAGGCCTGAGAGCGGATGCCGTTAAATCGATGATCTTTTTCAATGTGATGTTCTCAAACTTCAATTCTGCCTTTCCCGACTCAATCCTTGAGAGGTTCAGAAGATTGTTCAGAATATTGGTAAGCCGATTGATATTTCTCTCCGCCATGGAAAGAAACTTCGCCTGATTTTCGTTGATTTCTCCGGTTTTCCCACTCAGCATCAATTGCACCGCATTCTTAATGGCAGCGAGTGGCGTTCTTAACTCATGGGAAGCTATCGAGACAAATTCAGATTTCATGGCATCAATCTTCCTCAACTCCTGATTGGCCTTTTCGAGTTGATCAGCGAAGTCTTTAAGCCTGACGAAACGTTGTCTCTCTTCCAGGACCTTCCGGAGGCGAATAATTATTTCATCGAGGTTGAGGGGCTTCATGAGATAATCGCTCGCTCCTCGTTTCATCGCCTCCAATGCCGAATCAATCGTTCCATGGCCAGTCATCATCACCGTCAGAATGTCAGAGTCTAAATTGGCAATTTCAGTCATTAATTGGAGTCCATCCATCTTTGGCATTTTCATGTCTGTCAAAACGAGATCGAATGGGTCTTTCTTTATTTTTTCAAGGGCTTCTTCTCCTGACCCCGCAAGTTCTACATGAAATCCACCTAAGCGGGTGAGAGCCTTGCAGAGAAAATCCCTGATTTCTTTTTCATCATCCACGACTAAAATTCTGTTTTCCATCTCTTATCCTTTTTCGTTAGAAGAGGGGGTTTCTCTCCACGAGAGCCATTCATCCAAGGCGTCCTTTTTGAATCTCCAGCTCCCACCCACCTTGCGGCCGGGTATATCCCCATTTTTAGCCAACCGGTAGATGGTTCGAACATGGACGCTCAAATACTCTGCCGCCTCACGGGGGGTCATAATCTCCCTCACTCGGATTTCGGAATTCGGATTTCGGAATTCGGAATACTTATTCATTTTTTATTTCTCCTTGCTGTCTTTATTAAATTGGGGTGATAGGGAGATGGGGAGATAGGGAGCACAACACCCCATACCCATCACACCCTTCAACGTCGCTTCGCTCCGGGCAGCAACCACTGCTGTGGATGGTTAATCAAACTGACGATCTTACCCAGAATATTATCGTAAGCAACCGAAAATCCTCGAAAGGTTTCCTCTTTGAGATAACCACATTGAAAGGCAAATTCCAACCAAACCTGTGTTTCAGCCGCTTCGGCCTCAGCATCGCTTAGTTTACTTAAAAATGAAGCTTCATATCGTCTCTTGCGCCAGGCTTCAGCGAGGTTGGCACAAACCGATCTTGATGACCTTCGTATTTGATCGGTTAGAGAATAACGCTCTTCTTTTGGGAATGATTTGCTCATTTCGAATATTTGCATAGCCACTTCGAATGCCATTTGATAGACATCCAGGTCCCGATGTTTCCGAATAAATTTCTTTTCCATTCTTTCCATCTCCCTATCTCCCAATCACCCTATCTCCCTATTTAATTATCTGTCCAGCACCTCCCGAACCTTTTGGGCCAAGGCTACAGGTGAGAAAGGTTTTTGCAAGAAGTGGGTGCCGGGTTCAAGGACCCCATGGTGGACAATCGCATCATCCGTATAACCCGAGGTATAGAGAACTTTGACGTCGGGCCGCAAGAGTTTTAGTTGATCAGCCAATTCTTTCCCACCCATCTGGGGCATCACCACATCCGTCAACAGGAGATGGATTTTTTCTCCAATATGTTCCTGGACAACGCGCAATGCTTCTTCGCCATTACCTGCCTCCAAAACCTTATACCCCTGCTGGTTTAAAAGGCGAAGGGCCAGGTCTCGCACTGGTGGTTCATCTTCCACCAAGAGCACTGTCTCGCTACCCTTGGGTAAGAAGTCGGTCTCATCTCGCCCGTGCAAAGTATCTAAATCTTCCTCAACCCTCGGCAGATAAATCTTGAAGGTCGTCCCATGTGCCGGTTCGCTATACACCCAGATATTCCCCCCACTCTGCTTCACAATTCCATAGACCGTGGAGAGGCCTAAACCTGTGCCCTTTCCCTTCTCTTTTGTCGTGAAGAAAGGCTCAAAAACTTTTTCTTTTACTTTTAGGGGTATTCCGACCCCTGTATCGCTGACCGATAACCGCACATAGGGCCCAGGGGTCACACTAACATGGGTACGAGCATATTCTCCATCCAGTACAACATTGGCCGTCTCGATCGTAAGTTTTCCTCCGGAAGGCATAGCATCCCTGGCGTTCACAGCTAAATTGAGGATCATTTGTTCGAACTGACCAGGATCGATCTTGGCCCTCCCTAAATTCTCGGTTAATAGAGTGGTCAACTCGATATCTTCGCCAATGATCCGGCGTAACATCTTGTCCAGATCTTTTAGGAGGGTATTCAGATCGAGCACTTTGAGGTCTAAAATCTGACGGCGGCTGAAGGCGAGAAGTTGACGGGTCAGGTCGGTTGCCCGTTGGGTAGCTTTTTGAATCTCTTGAATGTTTCCCCACAGAGGGTCGTTTTCCTTGAGGTCGAGGAGGGAAAGTTGACTGTAGCCTTTGATGATCGTCAAGAGGTTATTAAAATCATGGGCAATGCCACCTCCCAGTCGCCCGACGGCTTCCATCTTCTGAGACTGGCGAAACTGCTCTTGGAGGGCTGCCATCTCCTGTTCCGACCGCTTATGGGCTGTGATGTCACGGATGATGCCTTGGTACCCCATAATGCTTCCGTCATTGTCCCGCCTAATAGACGAAGTAAGCAAGCAGTCTATCTCTGTCCCATCTTTCTTACGGAGTTTAACCTCATAGTCTCTTACAAACCCCTTTTGCTCTATCTCTTGTCGAAAGCGATATCGGTCAAGAGGATTGATATAGGTATCTTGGGCTGACAATAAATTTAACTCTTCCTTGCTATAGCCAAATAGTTCTAAAAAGGCTGGATTGACACCAATGAATTTCCCTTCCTGGCCCGTTATGTAAACAGCGTCTTTAGACCCCTCAAAAAGGGTGCGATATCTTTCCTCACTTTCACGCAACACCTCCTCTATACGCTTGCGCTCGGTGATGTCCTCACAAACCATCAATTGTTCGCCTCTCTCTAACTGGACAGAGATAAAATTGACGATCCTTTCTGTTCCATCTTTGCAAAAGGCTTTAAAAACCCCTGATCGCTTTTCTCCTGGTTTGGAACTTTTTAAATCATTTATCCAGGCCTCAATCACCTCATGTCGGTAAGTGGGATCGGGATAAGCTTTCCTGAACCAGGTTTTTCCATCAGGGATATCACGCAGATCGTAACCGAATAATTCTCTGAATTTTGGATTCATATATCTGAAGTTACCGCCTTGATCAATCATCACCATCCCGAAAGGAGCATTCTCCGACAAAGTGAGGAATCTTTCCCTCTCGGCACGCAAAGTCTCATCTGCGTGTTTACGCTCGCTGATATCTCTGGCCCAGACCTGGACTCCGGGTTCTCCCCGCAGAGTAATGGCTTTGGCATGGATCTCTCCCCAGAAAGACGAACCATCTTTCCGAAGGAATTTTACCTCATAGGTAGAGGGAACAGACTCTCCACGCATACGTGCATCAGCTCTTCCCCGCGTGAGGGCCTGGTAATCAGGATGATAGACGAGCCAGTGGTCAAGGCCTTCTAATTCGCCTTCTTCATAGCCAAGCATTTCATAGAGGCGACGATTCGCAAAGGCGATCTTAAATTCCTTTTGAATCCAAATTCCATCAAAACTCTCTTCAACCAAGGTCCGGTAGCGTTCTTCACTCTGCCGTAATGCTTCCTCGGTGTAGCTGTTTTTTTGTTTAGTAGACAGGGATTTGATGATGGCCGAGTCTTTGGACGGTCGAGTTCTTTTTCGATCTGTTAGATGGTTATTTATTTTCTTTCTCTTAAGATTTTGGGTTGTCATATTTGTGCTTCCTTCTGATGTCTGTAGATGGCTCTGTTCGTTTTTTCGCCTTCGAAATCTAATTTATTGAGAGCACAGAACTTCCTACGATTGGCAAAAGAGCAAGTTTTATTCCAAAATGCTCAAAATTTTCATAAGGAGTGCATGCTTACCTTCTAATAGATTGATATTTAATTAGAAATTTGATTATTAAAAAATGTGGGGGGTATTAATGGATAGCGGTTAAGAACTCAAAAGAGGACAATTTATGAAAAATCTACACAGGAAATGACAATTTTGCACAAAACAGAGTGACATTGGAACAATGGAATGATGGAATATTGGAATGATGAATTGAATACTATCAGATTGGGGTTAAGGTTGAGGTGTCATCCTGAGTGAAAACGAAGGATCTCTGACCTGCCCGCCGCACAGCTATGGCAGGCGGGGATTCTTCACGGAGCCTGTCCTGATCGAGATTCTTCAGTCGCTTTGCTCCTTCAGAATGACGACAAGCGAGGGGTTCAGAATGACATTCCTTAGCCTTAACCTTGACCTTAGCCTTCCATTATTTTGGATTGGTTTTTTCTTTCAGTGCTGCCAGTACTTTTTCTGGAGTGATGGGAAGATCTTTGATCCTCACTCCCACGGCGTCATAAATGGCATTGGCGATGGCAGGCGCTGTGGGGACCAACCCTGGTTCCCCAATCCCTTTGGCGCCAAAAGGTCCAAATTGATCGTTCGTTTCAACCACGATGGTCTCAAAATTGGGGACGTCCTTGGCAGTGAGCATCTTATAGTCAAGGAAGTTTGGATTCATCACCTTGCCATTTTGTAAAATCAACCTTTCCGTCAAAGCATAGCCGATTCCCTGGGTAGCTCCACCGTAGACCTGCCCTTCGAGGAGCATTGGGTTAATGGCTTTCCCGACATCATGAGCAGCAACATATCTTAGAATCTTTACCTGACCGGTTTCCTTATCCACCTCAACCTCAACGCCGTGTGTTCCATAGGCGTAGGTTAAAGAGAGATTCCCTTTGAATTCTCTATCTAAATTCTCATTATTTGGATCATAGAAACACTCCGCCATGACCATGCTTCCGCCTGCGGTATAATGGGCAGCCCTCAATACCTTTCCCAGAGGAGACTTCTTCTCGGGGTCTTTCTTTGAATAGATGGTTCGATCCCGAATATCTAAATTCTCAGGACTTTCACTCAATGACTTGCCTGCTACCTCGAGGAGTTGTTCCTTTACTTTTTTCGCAGCGCCTCTGGCAGAATTTCCAGCCACAAAAGTCGTTCGACTGGCATGGGCTCCAACATCCCACGGACAAATATCAGTATCCGAATGGGTGACCACCACATCTTCTACCCTGACTCCAAGCTCTTCAGCGACAATTTGAGCGATCACCGTCTCGGATCCCTGTCCCATATCTGTGGCGCCAGTGAAAACGTTGACGGTCCCAAAGTCATCCATTTTGATGATGGTTCCACAACCATCCGATTTATAAACCCGAGCGCCTCCTCCCACATGGATGAGGGAGGCCATCCCAACTCCTCTTCCATCTTTCCTTCCTCGAACCTGTCGCCAATCCAATTTTTGCGCCACGGCATCAATGCATTCCCTTAGACCACAGGTATTGATCTTAAAGTTCTGAGGCGTCACATCGCCTGGCATATTAGCATTTCTCAATCTAAAATCGAGAGGATCGATTCCGGCCATCTCAGCCAAGATGTCCATCTGAGAGTCAATGGCAAAAGTGGCTTGAGGATTCCCATATCCACGCATCGCTTGACAGTAGGTATTATTCGTATAAACACATTTAGCGATATAACGGACATTGGGAACTTTATAAAGAGAGGAGATGGGCATCATCATGACCGAGGGTGTGGTGGCCCCCCAAGAAGTATAAGCGCCATTGTCGAGGGTCATCTTGATGTCACGAAAAGTCAGGATTCCCTCCTTCGTACATCCTTGAGCGATATCAATGATGGCAGGCTGTCTGGGAGAGGTGGCGAAGAATTCTTCTTCACGGGTGAAAATAATCTTGACAGGTTTCTTAGCCTTATAAGCAAGCAGGATGGCGATGTATTCGAAGGCGTAGGTATCGAGTTTGCTTCCAAATCCACCCCCAATCATTGTTTTGATCACTCGAGCCTTTTTCCCCTTCAATCCCATTGCAGCGAGGGCATCTGTGAAGTCCCTTTGTTCCAAAGAAGGAATCTGGGTGATACTGTATACAGTGAGATTATTTTTCAAATCGAACTGAGCTACACATCCACTCGTTCCCATGCAACAATGAGTAACCCATGTGACTTTGAAACGATCATCAGCCACATAAGCAGAGTTTTTTCTTGCCTCCTCCACATCTCCTGCAATGAGTCTCCATGGAAGGTTGAGGACATTGGTCGGCTTCTTTTCCTTGCCGCCAACATGTTCCTCATGGATGAGAGGCGCTCCTTCCTTCATGGCCTCTTCTGGGTCGAATATGGCTGGAAGGATTTCATAATCGACCTTGATGAGATTAAGAGCCTCTTCAGCAATATCGAGGTCTGTGGCAGCTACAGCAGCGACCTCGTCCCGTAAAGAGCAAACTTTATTGGCTTTAAGAGGAACATTGTCTTTATAAAAACCAAATTTAATGGGAGGAATGTTATAGCCCGTTAAAACAGCCTTCACCCCAGGAAGTTTCTCTGCTTTAGAGGTATCGATGCTTTTGATCTTTGCATGGGGATGAGGGCTATAGAGGATTTTCCCATAAAGCATCCCTGGGACCTTCAGGTCGTGAATATAGACCGCCTTGCCTGTAACTTTTTCCTCTGCATCCAACTTGGGGATTCGTTTTCCAATGTTGATAAACTCTTCCATAACTGCCTCCCCTATTTAGTTCATTGGGTTTACACAGTTTGTTGGGTTTGTTGAGTTAACCCAATGGACCCAAGAAACCCAATAAACTCATTGTTGTCCACTTGCTGCTTTGATCGCTTGGACAATCTGGAGATAACCCGTGCAACGGCATAAGTTTCCTGCGATTCCGCTTCGAATCTCTTCCTCTGTTGGTTTTGGATTTTCATCCAGGATGGCTTTGGCAGAAAGAACCATCCCCGGTGTACAGAAACCACATTGGATGGCTCCATACTCGACGAAAGCCTTCTGGATGGGATGAAGATTGCCCTGGGCATCGGTCAAACCCTCAATGGTGGTAACGCTCTTTCTATCCACC
>Ga0210051_1004267_pt1 | contig 14018 bp, 13 predicted proteins | sample CryGey092014_all_FD_185464 | JGI IMG/M metagenome (GOLD analysis project Ga0210051, IMG submission 185464) | Groundwater microbial communities from aquifer - Crystal Geyser CG23_combo_of_CG06-09_8/20/14_all (SPAdes) (version 2) | ecosystem: Environmental > Aquatic > Deep subsurface > Groundwater...
CAGACTATTTGCGGCTTCCTCGGTCATATTCCCAGCCTCTTCAATAATATAGACTTTAAACCTTGCAATGAAAGGTTTTAGATATGCCTCCCTTTGCATATTTCTCATCTGGTCAACGAGAATAGAATCCTTATTTAATTCAGGAGTAATTATATGAACATCGGGATGAGAAAATTCTCCAATTTTAATACAGGAGGGACACTGTTCACATCCTCCATTCGGACAATTAAGTGCTTTGGCAAATTGTATGGCAGCAAATTTCTTACCGGTTCCCTGAAGCCCGGTGAAAAGATAGGTATTTGCTATGCGCCCGGTTTTCAAAATTCCCTTCAGGATTCTGCTTGCTAAATTCTGATTTTTTATTTTATCTAATGCATTCATTGTTTAGTTAATTTTTTGCGTAAAAGTAATGCCCTCTTTGAATCCCTGATTAACGCATCCAATTTTCTACCTTCCATCAGTTGCAGGTGGGCAGGCCCGATCAACAATAACAACTCGTTGAGTAAAGATAATTTAATTTCTGGAATCAATTTCAAACATGTGCTCATCCTGATTTCTGAAAGTAGATTCATTGCTTCTCGAGAAGAAAATATATGTCCATTTTTCAGCATCCCGTATGAAAGTTCAACACTATATTTAATTTTTCTTTTATCTTCATTCAATAACCGGGACCTTGCCTTCTCCTCCTGAATAACAATTTGCGTGGAGACCTTTTCAATATTATCAATTATCTCCTCTTCTGTTAAACCCAGGGTTAGCTGATTGGAAATTTGAAAGAAAGAAGCCTGTGGTTTTGTACCCTCACCATAAAATCCCCTCACGACCAATCCCCTTCGTGAAATATCTTTTATCAGATTATTAATTTCACCTTGTTTGACCAGCGCAGGAAGATGCATAAGGACTGAGGCTCGCATACCTGTTCCCGTATTTGTAGGACAGGAAGTCAGATAGCCAAACTCTTGAGAAAAAGCATAATTCAAGTGCTCGCTGAGTTCTGAGTCTATCCGGTCTATCAATTCCCATGTCCTTCTCAATTCTAAACCTGAATAAAGGACTTGAATACGGAGATGGTCTTCTTCATTTATCATTATACTTACAGTCTCATCTTTATTGATAACAACAAACTTTGGCTTATTCTCTTTTTGAGTGTGTTCTATACTTATCAAGTGCCTCTCAAACAAAAATTGTCTTTCAATGGATGAAAGGCTATTCAGAATTAAAACCCCCCAATCACTGAGGGATTTATCCCTCCCTAATGCATCCTCTATCAATGAAAAAACCTTCTCTAAATCAGATGGCTTAGCCCTGTGTGGAAAGGGAATGTCTTTTAAGTTTCTCGCCAATCTTATCCTGCTAGAAATGACAATATGAGCAAAAAGACCTTCTCCATTGAGCCATTTCGCCTGATGATTAATTAATTCTTTAATTTCCATTCTCTTTTTAATAGCTAAAGTTATCTACAACCTTCAGGACTAAAGTCCTGAATCACAGCAGGTCAGGGCTAAAGCCCTGAGCTACGGACCTTCAGGTCTGATTTTTCTTAATGGCGCGAATTTTATCTCTGAGATGTGCCGCTCTTTCATATTCTTCTATGGCTATTGCTTCCTGCAATTCCTTTTGCAGGGAAAACAACTCTTTTCTTTTATTGAATTGTGATGGCATCTTTCCTCTATGTTCTGATTCTCCATGAATCCGATTCAAAAGAGGAATAAGGTCTGCCCGGAATGCTTTGTAACATTCGCTACACCCAAGTCGTCCAATGCGTTTGAAGTCGTGATAGGATAAACCACAATTGGTACATTTGAGCTTTTCCTCCCCGGATGCAATTTCAAAATCCTTCAACTCCGCCAGAAGTTCACCAACCGCAAAATCTGGAAAACCCGAAAGGACCCCCTTGGAAAATGAAATTCCCCCTATCCCTTTTTCCTCAGCACAGGATTCACAAATGTTCATCTTGGTCACTTCCCCGTTTATTACAGTAGTGAAATGAACGTTTGCCTCTTCCTTTTTACAAACCTCACATAACATCTTTCTCTCCATGTACCCCTGTTAGTTTCGTGAGAAACTGGGGGTACTCCCTGCTCATCTGGTTTCGCTTGAAACTACTTTAAGCAGTTCTACTCCTTTCATCAAGTCAAGAGCTCTTTTCACAATGGGGTCAAGAGAAAGCAAGACTTGCAGCGCCTGTTCTTCGCTGGTTAGACGAGCGAGCTCCACCCTTATTTCCCTTTCAATTGTCCCTTTATATTTGACTAATTTTTGACGGGTGAAATCAATATTTTTCCCCTTCAAAATTTCAGAAAAGAGGTTTATTCCGGCATCATCTAAATTGAATTCGCCTGGCTGCATCTTTCCTTTGTTCTGCGCAAAGGTTATGAAACAGTTATTTCTCTTGAGTATATACAGGAGTTCATTCTCTTCCATATCTTTTGAAATTAAAGTATCCTCCACCTCAATATCTGGAAAAATACCTGTATCCTGAATACAGGTTCCGCTCGGAGTATAATATTTTGCTGTAGTGATGGCTACACCTGCTCCTTCCTCGAGCTGAACTACACTCTGAACCGAACCCTTGCCAAAAGTCCGTGCACCCAGAACCAATCCCCTCTTATTGTCCTTTATTGCTCCTGTCACAATCTCAGAAGCACTGGCACTACCTTTATTTACAAGTACAATTAGAGGGAAATAGCGATGGGTAGATTCCGGGCGGGCAAAATATTTTGTCTCCTGGTGAGAGCGACCTTTCGTTGAAACAATTACTCCACTGGAAATGAATTTATTTGCAACTTCTACTGCCTGTTCCAGTAATCCTCCTGGATTATTGCGCATATCTAATATTAAACCCTTCATACCCCGACTTTCCAGAGAATTCAATGCTTCGTCCAATTCTCTTCCAACATTTTGATTAAAGGTAGTAATGCGCAGATACCCTATATTTCCATCAAGCATGCACACAGATTTTACCGCCTTGAGTTTTATTACATCCCTGGTAATTGTAAAATAGAGCGGTTCCTCTACGCCTTCCCTCTTTATGGTAATTCTAACAGTAGTTCCTTTTGGACCTCGCAATTTATTAACTGCTTCCCTCAGCGTAATTCCAACAGTAGATTTTCCCTCAATCTCAATAATTTTGTCCCCTGCTTTTATACCTGCCCGCTCAGCAGGAGTACCTTCTATTGGAGCAACAACAATCAATTGTTTGGTAAGTGGCTCTAAATCAATCTCAATCCCAAGACCACCGAAGGCCCCTTGCGTCTCCACCTGTAAATTTTTATATTCCTGGGGTTCCATAAAATGTGTATGAGGGTCATCAAGAGAAGCAAGCATTCCCTTAATAGCACCGTAAATTAATTTCTGAGTGTCAACTTCCTCAACATACTGGTTTTTTAGAAGGGATAATACTTCTGAAAACAAGCGCAGATTTCCAAAAAGATCACCTGAAGGTTGCTGCGCTTTTGTAATAAATACCCCCATGTAAAAACTCAATAACACAAGCCCTGTAACAATCCAGAATATTCTCTTTTTCTTAGTAAACATCCATCCTCCTTTTTTATTTGTTTTTAAGCCATTCTAACGGGTCAATTGCTTTTGCATCCTTACGCATTTCAAAATGCATGTTTGATGAAATACTGCCAATTATTTCTCCACTCTTCATTTCTTGACCTGTTTTCACTGAAATTTTATCAAGCCCGCTATACACGCTACAATATCCTCCTCCATGGTCAATAATTATAGTTTTTCCATAACTGCGGAACGAGTCGCTGTACATAACTTTACCTTTACTCACCGCGTACACATTTTCATTTCCGCTAACTTCTATGCCAATTCCAGGATTAAATATGGAAGCTGTATATTGCTGGGTAGATGTCCATCCAAAATAACTAACTACTTTTCCCCTGGAAACAGGCCAGGGAAGATTATCTTTATCCTTCTCGAACAGCATCGCCTCTTTTTTTAAGACTTCCGGAGGCACACCTTTTTGGGCTGCAAGTCTCTTAATCATTGCTTCAAGTTCCCTTGCAGTTTTTCTCAATTGTTCCTGTTTTCTCTGAGACTTTTTTAATTCAGCCTTTGCCCTGGATATAGAAACTTCCTTCTCCTTTTTTTTAGATTCTAATTCCTGTTTCTCTTTTTCCTTTACAACTTTCACGCGAGTTAATTTAACTTCTTCTGTTTTTAATGTCTTCTTTTTATCCTCGATTGTCTTCTTTTGAAATTCTGTCTCCCGGATAAGATCAGCATTCTCACTGGCGAAAACACCGAAAACCTTTAATTCCCTTCCTAAGTCCATGGCACTGTAAAGCAAGATACAGTCTGAGGAGAGAGAATTTAGATATTTCCTCAATGGATTCCTGGCATCCTGTTCAATTTCGTCCAATTGACTCAGAGGGAAGAAAATATTTCTGAAAAATGCAGATATACGTCCAGCGAGTAAATCCTGGTAATCGCGAAAATCCCTTTCTTTCTTTTTTAAATCTATCTCGGCAATTTTTAAATTTTTCTTCGTAGAAAAAATTTTATTTTTATACTTTTTCAGCTCTCCCTCAGTTTTTACAAGATTCTTATTTACAGTTTCCAATGCCTGCTTTTCTTTCCTTTCGGCTACCCTCACCTTCTCTTCTCTTTCCTTTTCCTCGTTAATTTGCTGTTGAATCTGCAACAGTCTTTTCTTGCTCTCTTCAAGTTCCTTGCTCTGCTGTGCAATTAGCACCCCCTGCTGTCTTGCGACAGCAAGACGGGGGGGTACAGACAATGAAAAAAATATCAAAAAAAGTATGGAAATTTTCTTATGCACTTGTTTTCTCTGCACTTTCAGTATCAGCCTCCTTCTTTTTATACTTTCTCTTGTACCTCTCCACTCTACCAGCAGTATCTACCAATTTTTGCTTGCCAGTAAAGAACGGGTGGCATTTTGAACATATTTCTACATGAATGTTTTTCTTCGTGGATCTCGTCTGAATTACATTACCACAAGCACAGGTTATTGTTGTCAGTTCATATTTTGGGTGTATTCCCTCTTTCATGTCCCCCCCTGTTTATTAGAATTAATCATTGAACCTAAAAACTCTTTGTTGCTCTTTGTCCTTTTTATCTTCTCCACTAACAGTTCCATTGCCTCAACCGGGTTAAGAGAATTAAGGACTTTGCGAAGAACCCAAACTTTATTCAATATCTCCTCAGAAAATAGCAATTCTTCCTTCCTTGTGCCAGAGCGGTTTATATCAATTGCTGGAAAGACTCGTCGATCTGCAAGTTGACGGATAAGTTGTAACTCCATGTTTCCGGTTCCCTTAAACTCCTCAAATATTACATCATCCATACGACTGCCTGTCTCAATTAAAGCTGTGGCAAGCACAGTTAAGCTACCTCCTTCTTCTATGTTACGTGCAGAGCCAAAAAATCTTTTTGGGCGATGAAGAGCATTAGAATCAAGCCCTCCTGATAAAACTTTACCACTTGAGGGAACCACCTGATTATGTGCCCGCGCAAGTCTTGTGATACTATCTAACAGGATAACGACATCCTTCTTGTATTCAACAAGTCTCTTCGCTTTCTCCATCACCATATCTGCAACCTGAACATGACGCTCGGGTTTCTCATCAAAGGTGGAATAAATAACCTCGGCATTCACCGAACGTTGCATATCAGTGACTTCTTCGGGTCTTTCATCAATGAGCAGGACTATAAGTTTTATCTCGGGATGATTCACTGTAATGCTGTTTGCAATCTTTTGCAGCAAAATAGTTTTGCCGGTCCTGGGCGCAGCAACTATCAATCCCCTCTGTCCTTTTCCTATCGGTGTAATCAGGTCCATTATCCTCATTGATAGTTCATTTGGTTCTCTCTCAAGCACAATGTGCCCCTGTGGATAGAGGGGAGTCAGGTTGTCAAAAAGAGGATGCTCGCCTGCAAGTTCTGGATTTTCATAATTCACTGCTTCTACCCGTAAAAGTGCAAAGAACTTTTCGCCTTCCTTTGGTGGACGAACCTGCCCAGAGACCGTATCGCCAGTGCGTAACCCAAATTTTCTTATTTGTGAAGGAGAAACATAAATATCGTCAGGACTGGGGAGATAATTGTAATTCGTGGAACGTAAAAATCCGTATCCGTCAGGTAAAATCTCAAGCACTCCCTCTCCAAACAGGAATCCTTCCTTTTCAATCTGTGCCTGAAGAATCTTAAAAATTAAATCCTGTTTTTTCATCCCGCTCAAGCCGCCAACGTTCAATTGCCTGCCTATCTCATTTAATTCAGGAACAGTTTTATTCTGTAACTCCGCAATATCCATTTCCACCTCCACTAGGTGTCAGGTCTTGACATGTAACTCAGGACTTTAGTCCTGATATTTGTCATTTGTCAAGACCTGACAACGTACTTGATTGTTTAGTTTCGACAGGAGTATGCTTTGTAAGAGGAAACAAGGTTCTCGAAGAGGTTCTTATTTTGACCAACCCACGACGTTTATTTTGCGAAAAACAAGGTTCTCGAAGAGGTTCTTATTTTGACCAACCCACGACGTTTATTTTGCGAAAAACAAGGTTCTCGAAGAGGTTCTTATTTTTTGGCCATTTACATCCGTTTCCTGGGTTCAATACCCATCAGTCTGAGTCCCTTTGCCAATACAATTTGAACCGAATTGATAAGGACAAACCGAGCGTGTGTCAAATTTAAATTATTACTTATTACCCTGTGCTCAGTGTAAAACCTATGAAAAAGCGCTGCAAGTTCTTGAAGATACACTGTAAGTCCCTGTGGTTCTCTTGCCAGAGCTATTTTGGCAATTTCATCAGGAAAAAATGCAAGTTTTTTCATAATATCAATTTCAACTTCTTCATTCAGAATTTCTAATTCCCGCCAATCATTAATGGTAGGGGAATTTTTAATTTTAAATTGTTTCTTTGCTTCTCTAAATATACTGAAAATTCTGGCGTGAGCATATTGCACATAATAAATAGGATTCTCAAGCGATTGTGCTTTTGCCAGCTCCAGGTCAAAATTCAGATGGCTTGAACTTTTGCGCATGAGAAAGAAAAAACGAATTGAATCACGCCCAACTTCATCCATCACTTCCCGTAAAGTTATAAATTCACCTTTCCGGGTCGACATTTTTACCGGTTCGCCTCGACGTGAAAGACTTACGAGCTGGTATAGAATAACTTCCAGCTTATTCACATCACAGCCAATAACCTTTAAGGCATTCCCCAACCTTGAAACATGTCCATGGTGGTCCTGGCCCCAGATGTCAATAATACAATAAAATTTGCGTTTATATTTACCCAAATGGTAAGCAATATCAGACGCAAAATATGTAGGAACACCACTGGAACGAACAAGAACATCGTCTGCGAACCATAATGCTCCATTCTCAAGAGTTGTCCACCCTTTCTTTTTCAGCAACTCGATGGTATTTTTTACTTCACCTCTGTGATATAATTCGGACTCATTAACCCATTTGTCAAATCTGACACCAAAATCTTCAAAGTCTTTTTTAATTCCGACCAGGATTTCATTAACTGCAAAACAGGAAAAGAAACTAACGTCTTTCGAAAGACAACCTTCTCCATATTTCTCCTTCAGTTTAATAGCAAGATTTGAGATATACTGTCCTTCGTATCCACCCTCTAAAACTTCTGGTTTTTTGCCCAGAATCTCTTCATAGCGAGCCATCAATGACTTTCCCAGTATTTCTATCTGAGTTCCAACATCATTGATGTAATATTCCCTCGTTACCCTGTATCCAACTTCCTCAAGGATATTGGCGAGAACATCCCCTATTACTGCACCCCTTGAATGTCCTATATGAACAGGCCCAGTGGGTCCAACGCTGGCGAATTCAACCTGAATTCTCTTACCACCCCCTGTATTAGAATGACCGAATTTATTTCCTTTTCTTGTAATTTCGATCATGGATTTGCACAGGTATGTTTTGCTGATAAAGAAATTTAAGAAACCCCCGCCAGCAATTTCAACTTTTTCAATAAATCCAGTTTCTGGTTTCAGATGTTTGTAAATTATACTTGCAACTTCCAGAGGTGATTTTTTGCACTTTTCAGCTAAACTGAAAGCAATTGAAACGCTGAGGTCGCCATGGACTTTATCTTTGGGTTTTTCTATGATGACAGAAAAAGGAAACTTGTCAAGCTGTAATTCTCTAACAGATATGGCTTTTTTTAAAGATTCTTCTATTATCTGTGATAATTTCCCTTTCATTATAATTTAAGGATTCTGTGCGGGCGGAGTAGGTGGAGTTTCAGAACTTTCTACTTTAGTTTCTTCTTCTGATCTCCCTCCTAAACTGAGCAGCCAACTCACCACAACCGCACAAAGAATACCTATTATCCCAGTCCATAATCTTCCTGTACCTCCTGTGCTCTTATACAGGAAAATGCCAAGCTGGGCACCAATCAATGCAACAAATAGGTTGCCTCCGCGTGCCTCTCTGAAAACCTTAAAGATTGAACCAACAATAAGCGCAATCACTACTGAAGCTATAAACCCAACCCATCCCATCATCTTACCCTCCTCTTAATAATTAGATTGAGATTGAGATTTTAAAAATGTTGCTCAATTTTAGTCTTAATCTAAATCTATTTTTATGGATAGCCGATGACCCGATTCGAACGGGTAACCCCCTCATTACGAATGAGGCGCTCTAAACCAGTTGAGCTACATCGGCAATATCATCCTTCATATTTATTATATATTTTATCAAAAAAAGCAAAAAAGTCAAGAAATTTCTATTAAGGCAACAAACGAGTGGTTTTAATTCGTCCCCAAACAGCGTATTGACGAAATCCTTCAGCATATTTGACACCGCATTGTACTCCACGCAAACTGGCTAATTTTTTCATAAATTCCACTAAATCAATATGGTTATGTTCCTTAAGCCATTTATATTGTGATTGATGACAGTCTAACATTCTTTCTTTTATTCGCATCTCTTCAGTAATATCCACATATTCTGTGGGTTGGAAATTTATACCGGCGCCAGTATCCATAAAGAAAACCGGAGGAATGCTCTTTGTTGCCCTTTGATTACTTTTGTAATAGGGAACAGTGGCAGTAAAACTCGCATCGACAACTAAACACGAGGTAGTATTATGGTCAGCCATATAGTCATCAGGAAAATGAGTAATAATCATATCTGGTTGTGCAAGCCGAATAAGTTCAACCACCTTATGTCTTGCTTCTTGATTTGCATAAAGTTCTAAGTCAGGAAAATATCCTCCAAGAACTTTTGCACCAATAATTTTTGCTGCATTTTCTGCTTCCTTTTTTCTTATCTGAGATAATTTTTTTGGAGGAATTTTAAAATGTCCCTTATCTCCTTTACAAAGATAAGCCATAAAAACTTCATCTCCTCGTTTTGCACATTTTACTAAAGTACCTGCACAAAATGTTTCAATATCATCAGGATGTGCGCCAACTGCTAATACTCTCATATCAGACTCCTCAATTATTCACTCTTACATTTTTTCTAAAATCTTTCTTGCGGCAATTTCTGCTCCATTAATATTAATTGTGGGCCAGTGATATTTTGTATCAAAAAATTTATCGAGATGGGCTTTCCAGTTTCCACTGAGGAGATCCTCCCTGGGAATAAAATATGAATGCGCATATTCCTTTATCGCGGGAAGAAGCACACTATATTCGCGAGAATCTGTAGAGGTATACATAATCGGGGTACGATTGGCAATACATTCAGAAACAATGCCATAACCCAATTTCGTTATTACTAAATCACTCGCTTTTACCAGATCATGGTATGAAAAAGAATTCCATTTATGAAGAATAATCATATTCGTAGACTTTTTTTTCAGTTTCGCCGCTGAAAGAAAGAGATAATTTTCGCAGCCCTTTATTTTAGCAAAGAGCTCCCGTGGAGGATTAATTCCGCCAAATGATAAGAGAATAACTTTTCTTTTTTCATCTTCACCTACATTGAGTTTGTGTAAGATTTCCTCTCTAGAAACACCTGACTTGCGGGCAATAAGTGGAATATCTTCTACGATGCGAAAAGCAGACATATCTCCATGGAAAGGAAGCCTCAAAAGTATATCTGCCTTTGCGTAATCTTGTTTAATCGCCTCAAGTAAATATTGATACTGAAGATGTGCTTCCACGAATGGAGAATAAATCCAATCCCAGGAAAAATTGCTTATGGCTATGCCACAAACTCCTGCTTTGTCCGCTATATCAAAGGCAAGGGGAGGAATGTCCCCCACAATCAGGGAAATACCATTCCTCTTTACAAAATTAAGTTCCTCAGAAAGAAGGTCTTTTTTGTTTCCAACAATCAAATCTGCATATTTTTCAAGCGTCTCTAATTCATTCAGGGTAAGGCTGTCTTTCTGAACTATTCCTACATCCCCGACAAAATAAGAGTAATAAAATCTGAAGGGGAGGTTCCTTTCAAAGAGCCCTTTCGCGGCACTTGTGCGGATATAAATGGATACTTGAGAATCTAAGGAAAATAATTTATTCATTACCTCTATCATCCTTGTGGAATGACCGAACCCATGACCGCTGATATAAAACAATATATTTTTCATTGGGTCGTGATGGTTAAACCTTGTTTTGCTATTCTGGCATCCATATACTTTGCCCCCAGGGATTGCAAAACATTTTTTATCTTTTCTCTATCTCCCTTTTTGACATAGGTAATCATGCATCCACCACCACCAGCCCCGCAGAGCTTACTTGCCAGGGCACCATTTTTCTTGGCTTCGGCAATTATTTTATCAATCTGGGTAGTGGTTACTCCCTCTGCGCATCTTTTTCTATTTTCCCATTCTTCTCGCAGTAGTATAGCAAACTTCTCCATGTCCCGGGCAAGAAGACATTCTCTCATCTTTAATCCTGTGGCTTTGATTCCCAGCAGATGCTGGCGGGTATTGCCCACACCATCAATATATCCCTTTACCAGATTCCAGTTCGTCGCTCCTGAGAATCGGGGTTTACCGGTAAAACTCAGGATTATACGCTGGTTGAATTCTTCAATACTCTCATCATCAAAGGGAATTTTTTCTAAGCGGCATCCCTTAAGTTCTGACCAGATGGCATTAACTCCTCCGTACACCGCCGCATAATAGTCCTGTTTGCCCGTAGGAACCTTCAGCGATTGGGCTTCGATATTCGCTCCGTAGTCAATAAACTGCTCTGCAGAAACCCCGGTTTTATTCAGTTCATTCAATGCTCCACTTAGAGCAATCAAGAGGGAAGAGGAAGTACCCAATCCCGACCCCTTGGGAATGGTATTCTTTGTAGTTACATTCAGGCCAGTTTTTGGCCGATAGAACTTAATGATTCTGGCAACGAAGCCCAGCTCACTCTCCAGGTTCAGGGAATCAACATCCTTTGCCTCTTCCTTAACCATTAAATCTATAGAGTGCAGATGTATTTCTTTGTCCTCCCTGGTCTCCAATCTCACCTTATTCAGTAAAGTTATGGCCATGTTTACGGTAACCCCTCCGCCTTCAAATAGATAAAGGGGATAAACATCAAATGCCCCTCCGGCTAAATCTATTCTCGTCGGAGCGGTAGATTCAATAACCATTTCATACCTCCTGTTAGAACACTACTGACCCCACTATAGTTTCAACCAGTCCCAAGAAATATTCCCTGGCCGCTTTCACCTCTTTGCTAGAATAGTTCAATTTAGCTAACGCATTGTAGAATTGCTTGCTCCCGCTGGATTCCTCTTTGGTTACCCTGTCCAATTCCGAGTTCAGCCCAGCAGTACTATCTGCATAGCCGGTCTCGTCAGACATGGCGGACTTGATCCGGGATTTAATCTTCTCATTCCACAGGGTGGCGATCTCCTTGTTCTTCTTCAAACTGTCTGGCCTTGAGTTATTATCGCCTGCCAGTAAATACTTAGCTATATTATTGCCGTAAGCTTCCAGGGCGTCTATATACTTATCAACTTTTCCAGTAAATTTTTCGATCAGGATTATTTCAAATTCGTCCAGGTTGTTTCTCTTTGCCCACGCTATCCGCAAGTTGCACCATCTTTTAAAAGCTGCCGCTATTGCCATCTGGCGGACGAGAATCTCGTATTTCGAAGTCATGTCCTTGAGAATCCTGACCTTGGAGACTTCATTTATCAGCAGCTTCTCGATATTTCCCCCTCCGATCAATTTCTCATCCCCGTATATTCCGGGATTGACCCTTGATTTGGCAGCAACAACACTGCCCAGACCTATCACAACTGGAGCTATAATACTGGTGTGACCTCCAATAAACACATATCTCGTAGGAGCACCATCACAGACCAGGAAAGTGGATTCCATAGAGCCAATGACCGTAGAAGGTTTAATCAAAGCTCCGACTGTTGGCCCAAAAGGCAAAAAATTGAAATTTATTGTGCCGGAACCAACTTCTGCTCCCACCTCCAGGCGTGGACTGGTACCGCCCAGCATAAGGACATTGCAAAAGTTGATTAGTGAACCCAGGGTAATTTTATATCCTAATATAGTTGTCTTTGTATCCACATTGTGGGCAGAATTGGATTCTTCTTCCCATGCGCTATGGCCACGAACCCTGGCCCAACCAACGGTGGAGCAACCGTCCAGAAGCACTGAATCCGCATATTCTCCGGCAGCCAAGCTGCAATTCCTTCCAATCTGGCTGTTCTTGATGACAGCAGAGCCCTGGATTTCTGTACCTTTTCCAATCATCGTCTCTGCTCCCAGAATTTTTATCCCAGGGCCCACTACCACCCCTGGCTCCAGATTATCAAGATTTACTTCTTCTCCAATGAAAACCGATTCTGGTACCAGAATATTTATTCCTTTAGCAATCAACTTCTCCACCCGGGATTGATTGGCTGCAACGCAATTATTAAACATTACCTCCCCCTTTCAGTTATTTCGCCCTACCCCCGACTCTACCCGAAAGAAACAAGGTTCTGAACCGAAGGTTCAGGTTCTTATTGCGACTTTCTACCGACGTTTTTTCCCGAGCAACAAGCTTTGCTTATTTCGCTTTCTTATCCTAACGCTCCTATCGTGTATCCATGTCGCTCTAACACATTTCTCAATAGTTCCAGCTGGGGTATAATTTCCTCGAAAGTTTCCAGCGTCACTGCAACAAGTCCTGTCATACGCCCGGATTTCAGAATTTCCTCCAGGTATCCAACTTCCGGCTGCCCTTGCTTATTGATGGGATGATGGGAATCGTGGGCTAATCCGTCTTTAGTCCCTGCTCCAGACATATGAATCTCCACTACCTTTTCCAGGGGCAATTTGAAAATAAAATCCATTATCTTATCATAGCCCATATTTTGCGCGCTACAATTAGCATGACCAATATCAAGCAGCATTCCGCATTTGCTGGCGGTTAATAGGCTGTCAATGAAATCAGGGTCACAAACGTACTCATAGGCGCCGCTCTTATCCCTGGGATTATAATCGAGGTTCTCTAAAATTATCTCGCCCCTCTTGAGATAGGTCTTCCTCACGAACTCTATATTCTCTAACATCCTTTTCCTGAGCACGTCCTGGGGAATGATTTCAGACTGGGCTATGGCAAAGTCAAATTGCCCGCGCGACAGGAGCTTCTCGCAGGAAAAACCTAAATGAAACGAGATCCATTCTGGATCGAACATATCAATTATTTGACTGAATCTATTGCCAAATTGAGATGGAAAGGCTGTATTCCCCAGATTCAGCATATCTTCGTCCCCCTGAGGAGGGTATTGTGCATGCAGAATTAAAGGTTTCCCACCTCCAATATCATCCACCCTTTTCTTCAGAATCTCCAAGGTTGCTAAATACTTCCCTTCCACATGGGTCACACAATCAAGTATCTCTTTAATTTTTTCCTTTTCCTCCTCGTTTATCTCCTTCTGCCTCATCACCGGCTGCTCCATTAAACCCAAGCTAATCCGCTTTTGTCGAGTAGACATCTTTTATACCTCCATTTGGTATTTAATGCCCCTCACAGAACCGAACGTCCAGATTTCCCAGATTCGGCTCTTCAATTATGCTTCCTCACTACGAGGATAGAGCATAAAA
>Ga0210051_1004268_pt1 | contig 14018 bp, 17 predicted proteins | sample CryGey092014_all_FD_185464 | JGI IMG/M metagenome (GOLD analysis project Ga0210051, IMG submission 185464) | Groundwater microbial communities from aquifer - Crystal Geyser CG23_combo_of_CG06-09_8/20/14_all (SPAdes) (version 2) | ecosystem: Environmental > Aquatic > Deep subsurface > Groundwater...
CCGCAAGAGATTTTCGCGCCCAAGGGCGCGAAAAAAGAATAAATTGAGATAAAAAGTTAACCAATATTGAGATGTATTGATTATTTTTTGTTAAATTTTTATTAAGCCGCCTTTCAGCGACAGACCCATAAAGTGAGGTTTTACTATACCACCCGACGCTAGATACTAGTTTTGCGCTTCAGCGCTTGAATAGCTGGTATAATGCTGAGTGGAATGGTTATTATGCGTCTACAGGTATTACTACAAGCAACCTAGCAAAAAAACCAAAAAATGTTTGGGGTCATCTACTTAATGAATGGAAAAATGATGGCACGGGCATCGCTGATTCAAAGTATACTCACCATTATATACATCCGCGAACTGGTAAACTATATGATCTCGATACTTACCTTTCGTGGCCATATGTAGATGTTACTACTTCTAATGGATTAGAATTGTTAACATTCATAAAATCAATCGGTGAAAATATTTCAACTGTAGAATTGAACCAAATAGAACCCCTGGGAAGTAAAAATTACATTTGGCAAGCTCTTCAGCACAGCCGTGATAATAATCTTCTTCCTCTTTACGGCTTTACTACATCAACTGCGCAAGATCAACCCCAACCGAGCACCCAACAAGAATCTAGCGTCCTATCAAATCGCTTAAGAGGTAAAATTTTATTACAGATTGAATCTCATGGCGAAGCTTGGTATGTTAATCCTAAAGATAGTAAAAGATATTATATGGCAAACGGTGATAAGGCATATAACGTAATGCGAAATTTTGGAATTGGTATAACCAATAAAGACTTAGAAAAAATCAAAAATGACAAAATTTTTGCTAAAAAGAATAGTGGAAAAATATTTTTGCAAGTTGAAGCGCACGGCGAGGCATATTATATTGATTTCAATGGTAATGCCCACTACTTAAAAGATGGAAGTGTTGCTTACACGGTTATGAGAGAATTAGGTCTTGGAATTACTAACAACGATTTAAGTAAAATTCCAGAAGGGAGTTTATAGGTATAACATTTTTATTTTCCCTTTTAAACCAATCTATGTTATAATAAAAAAAGAATAAGACACTCGTTCTGAATTTTATTTTATGGTAAAAATTATTAATAAAGAAACTTTTACGAACGATAAAATTATACGTTTAGAGTTCCGAAATTTTTTAGATAAAGAGGCAAAAAAATATCGGAGGCAAGGACATAAGGCGGAGGTTTTTGAAGAATTTGGTGTTAGGCATGGGACAGCGAGAATAGATTTTGCCATTATCAACGGGGTTATGTGTGGGTATGAAATCAAAAGCGATCGTGATACGCTTAAACGTTTGCCGGAACAGGTAGAGGAATTTAGCGCCGTCTTTGATAGGTTAACACTTGTTGTCGGAAAACGTCACTTATATAAAGCAATGCATATAATTCCCGACTGGTGGGGCGTGACGCTTGCAAAATTTGATGCTGATAGTCGAGTTATTTTTCACACCATCCGTAAATCTAGAATAAATAAAGAACAAGAAAAAATTTCAATAGCACGATTACTCTGGCGAAATGAAGCGTTGCAAATTTTAGAAAAACGAAAAAGGGCAGACGATGTTCGCTCTAAGCCGCGTGAATTTATATATAAAAGACTATCAGATACTCTTAGCGTCAAGACTCTTAAAAGAACAGTAAATAGTATATTGATGTCTAGGGAAGGTTGGCGATCTGATTTACTACTAGCGTCACATGATGGTTGATTCCGGCTTCCAGCCAAGTTTTTGGGTTCCCGGTTTTTTTTGTGTTAATGTCTTTAGCTTTTTCGGCAATATATGAATCTCCGTAACTAAATTCTTCTCCTTTAAATATTTTTTGTTTAGCCAAAATGTTCGCTAGGGCCGGATATTGTTTGAACCCAGCGCCTTTTGGATTTCGTAATCCTTCGCCTCTTTCAATTAACCAATAGTCTTCTAGCGCATATCGGATGCTCGCACTTGGATTAGTGGCAGATGATGTTTGCGGCATATAGACCGGATGCTGTATAGTGTAGTCCGCGAAAGATGGTGGCCTTTTTAAGGCACTCAATAGCATCTTCCATATCGCCCAATCAGCCCGTGAAATTTTATGCTGATTATGTTTTTCGAGATGAGAAAGGTCTTTAGGAAAAGCACCGCCAGCTACGATAAATGTCCTCCATTCTTTTAAATGGGGGATTTTATTAATTTTGGCAACAAAAGAGTCGCAAGAAATTAGTTGGTCAATAATTTTGAAGTCTACTAATAAGTCAACATTTCTGGTAACCAAAGCATTTTTAATAATAAAGTTTTTAATATCATCGGCCAGCGATTTTTCATTAAAGTTAGATTCTGTAATTCTTGAGCATAGCCCATTACCACTTTCTTTCGCGAATTTGATCGCAGCGTGTCTTGTTTTAGCATCGGACTCAAATCCTATCACTGGTATAATAGTAATGACGGGAATCATGAAAAGGTTTAGCTGTTTTCCATGGCTTAATATTTTTTCTAAAGCCTCCGCCCTTATTGAGCCATCAATAAATTGAACATCAATAAAGATTGCATCATACCCCCAGTGTTTCAATATCTGGTCGGCAATATTTGGGATACTCTCCATAAAAACATTTATTGATTCTTGGAGTAAATCCTTCGGTGTTTTTTTGCCTTCATCATCATCCGGCTGAGGCATAATAAACTCAATCAGGGGAGTGATATTAGTTTTATCATCTGATTTTAGTTTCAGTAGAGCCCCTCTCTCGGCAGCCTTCCATCTTAAAATTGGAACATAGTGTTTATAATTGAACATATTATTTAGTTTATTGGAAGAATTGTTTAACTTTAAAATCGTTAACAATTTTATTTAAGTAATAATAATTTTTGTGTTCGTGCCTCATTACCCCTGCAACTATAGCTATGTGTATTCCCAACTCATCAGCAAGACTCTGTGCGGCCATTGGCGAAGGGATTAATTTGGCTGGGCTATTTTCCCATTTGCTGGCAGGAACCAAAGCTTCGCGGGCCAGCTTATCTGCGTCTCGCTCAATACTATTTAGATCAACTCCTTTTACTCCTTCGATCTCATCATAGAAAAGATTGATGTCTTGATTAAAGTGCAAAGCTATATGAGATAATTCGTGCATCAATGTAAACCAAAAATTGTCTAGTCGGTCATGCCGTAGGGTTAATCCAATAACAGGATTATCTTTGTTAGTTAGAATTGTCGCTCCGTCTAAATAAGTTTTTGGAAAATTGTATTCTATAACCAAAATAATTCCGTTACTTTTTAAATATTCTTGTGCTAAATTAGGGCCATTTTCTTCTTTACTTTTTTTCGCAAGTTCTTCCATGAAACTGAGATTAACAATGCCTTGCTTATATTTCTTCGGAGTTTTTATTTTTTGTGACCTTTTAGATACATAAACAGCCCAGGCAGATAATGCTCGTTTATCAGTAAGCGGCGACGATCTATAATGTGATTTTCTAGACATTCCCACAAACTGCGGGCTGGCTTTGAATGATGAGAAAAAATCTTTTAATAGATCAATTTTATTTTTACTCTTTGAGGAGGCACTGCCAAAATAGCCTCGCTTCTCCATTTCCGTAATAAGGCGACTGCCCCATGCTTCATATTCGGAGTTTTCGTCTAGCTTAGGTTTTTGCACCAAAACTTTTGCCGGGATTCCAAGCCCCTCCGACAAGGCTCTAACCATATCAAGAGTTAATTGACGTTTGCCCGAAAGAATTTCAGACACTCTACTCCGGCTACCAATATAAGGGATGAGGTCGACAGGTTTTAGGTTCGCTTGCTCCATTCTGTATTTAATCGCTTCAATCGGGTCGGGGAGTGTGTCTGGAAAGGTTCTATTTTCATAATCCTGGATAAGCGCGCTGAGAAGATTTAATTGATCGCCTTCAGCAGAAGCCGGGTCGGGGTCGCGGCTAATCAACACCTCGACTAATTTTAGGGCATCTTTATAATCTTGTTCGTTTTTTATGACTTTAATATTATTCATATTTTTTATTAACGTATATTCCACTTAATATATTCGTCGTGTGTGCCGATTTTCTTTATTAGCACCACCCCAATTTTGTAGGTTGTCTTAACCCAAAGCCTATATTTATTACCGCAAATATTAAACACAACGTTTTGGCCTCCTATGATGCTGGCGCTGGAATATCTACACTTAAGCTCGTGCGGAGTTTGCCAAACGGTTTCTTCCACTTCAGCTATCCACGATTCAATTTGTGATCGTGAATCTGAGTATTTATTCATAAAGTCGTATAATGGTTCTTTGCCTATTAATCTCATATCTAACTTTGGGTGGTTTAAGTAACCTTGTTTTTATTCCCATATTGGTAACAATAACTTAAGTATCTTTTATTGTCAATACCTTACTTATCCACAGCAATAAATAAGCACTAGTTGGTTCGTTTTCAGTTAGATTAAGGTGGCGCGCTGGCGAATAGCCGGCACGAAAAAACACGGCGGGGCAGAAAAGCGGGCGGGCAAAAATTTCCCTTCCCCCGACCCCTTTCCTTTTTTGCCCGCCCTCTTTTTTGGGGGTGCGGGGGCTTTGCCCCCGATTGTGGCTTTTAAATTTTTTGTTTTAAATTCCTTTTCTCTTACGCCGTGCCTTTGGCAGGCAAGTCCTTGCTTTGTGGATTAAATTCGGCAGAACGAACGTGAAAGTTCGCTGAAATTTTTTTTGGGGAGCATATACAAAAATAACGCTAATATTAGCGTTATTTTTGTATATGCTCCGATTTTATAACGAAGCTTAAAAATATTTTAAGTTCCTGCAAGATTCGGGCAAAGACCGACTTTAAAAAAACTGCCAAACCTGCCTGCTGTCAGACAGGGAACCTGTAAAAAATAACAACTCGCCTGTCCGCAGAAGCCGATAGAGGCGGAGGAGTAAGCCAAAAGCAAACTTTTCTTTTTTAGTGTTTCCCCTTTGGGAGCAAACCCCTCGCCCTTCAGGCGATCCTTTTAAGATGATATAATGGCGGTATATGCAACTGTACCGAAAAACATCACATACCGTTTTTGACCTGAAATTCCACCTGATCTGGACGACGAAATACAGAAAGCCCATTCTGGTCGGCAGGATAGGATACAGAACAAGGGATCTGATCAGGGAAATATGTCAAACTCACAACGTCGAGATAATCAAAGGGCATATTTCCAAAGATCATGTCCACATTTTTATCTCTGTTCCTCCGCAGATTTCCGTAAGCAAGATCGCCCAGTATATCAAAGGCAAAACATCCAGAAAACTGCTCCAGGAATTTCCGCCCCTCAAAAAGACATTCTAGGGGCAGCATCTTTGGAGCAGAGGATTTTTCGCCGTCAGCTCAGGAACAATCACGGATGAAATGATCATGGAATACATCGCCAAACAGGACGAGGATGCCAACAAAAGGGGGGATAATTTCACGGTTCTTGAAGCATAGCAGCGCTTTAGCGCGTTACGCCCGAGAACCCCTCGCCTTCCAGGCGAGGGTTATTCAGTATTTATTCACAAATTATGGCTGTTGCCTCTTGAATTTAATATTCCATTTTGTCATATTACATTATGGAATGTATTATATAATTATAAACATTGCAATATGAGCGAATCAATATATTCAAAAGATCATCAATATCTGATAGAACAGCTTAAAAAGGCCCGGCACGAGGCTAGGCTGGATCAAAAAGCTGTAGCTAAATTATTAAGCAAAACGCAATCTTATGTTTCTAAAATTGAATCGGGACAGAGAAAAATTGATGTTATTCAATTAAAAAAATTTGCTTATTTATATAAAAAAAATATAAATTATTTTATAAAGTAATATGTCAATAAAAAAGAAAAAAATAAAGGTGAGCGCAAAGGATATATTTGACAAGTATCTTGCCAATAGTTTGATTGGCAAGAACAGTTCTAATACTATAGAAATTTTTTGTATCTTGAATTATAACAATTTTTATAATTTAGCTCAAAAGTATAAACTTGAAGAACGGCAGATATCATCGTTAATTGGATTTAAGGACGAATTTTTTGTTGGCGTTTTAATTGATCAAATTATTAAGGAGCAAAATCTTGGTAATAAATTCTACTGTAAAAAAATTACCGCAAATGAAAAAAGTGGGTTGGCCGCTCGGGTTATAAAATTTAATGGTAAAGACAAGATTTTAACTATTGGTGGCGACTGTGTTATCTTTAGAAAATTAGACGATAAACCACTAATGATAATTGAGTGCAAAGAATATATTGACATGATAAGAATGAAAGAGTTGATTGGCGAATCAAGGGTTATAAAAGATGATGTTGCGGAATCAATAAATTTACTAAAAGGTATTAAGTTTTGTGTTTTTTCGGAGGTACTAGAATTAACTGAAGGTTGGGCACAGTTTCTTGATAAGTCTGATCTAAAACACCAGATAGACAAGATATTTGTAATCAGGGACGGTAAACGGAAAGATAAAGAAAATATGCCGGTTAAAGAAAATTTAATTAGGTTTAAAGAGTATATTGAAAATTTTATATTAGGTATTAAATAAAAGAATTTACTATTTTTATTTCCTCTTCGTTTAATTCATACAGATTATAAATTAATTGATCAATATCTTTGTCTGTTTTGCTAAACTCTTTTTCGTCAGTAGATTTTAATATTTTTTCAACCAAGACGACAATATCAGATTGTTGTTTTTTTGTTGGTTTTGCGATAGGCAAACTGTAGAGATACCCGATTAAATAGTGCAGATATCCGCCAGCGACATGGGTGCCTTTATATATATTTCCGTAATAGTAATGAAGTAATTTTGAATTCAAAAGTGCGAGGAAAAATTTTAGGTTAAAATCATTTTTTAGATTATCGTTTAAACTTGCCACAAAAAAAGTGTCTTTACAATAAAAATTTTTATCGTCATATGTTGCTCGTAACCTTAAGGCATTTTGACAAATTATTAATTTTTCCTGTTCAAATAGACTTTTTGGAGGCAGTTGATTTTTATGTTTTTTGGCGAGCTCCACGTTGTAATCTATCCACCACCCACCCCATTTTAGTTTATATCTATTTATGTCGTCATTACCGGCAAAAGATTTTCCACCGATTAATTTTTTAGCGTATTCAGACTGTGGATTTTTAGGAAATAAAAACTTTTCCCTTAAGCCAGATGCATGAAATGATATTGTCCATTTGATTGTTAAATAGTTATCTAGCGTTTTATATTGATTGCTTAACAGTTTTACTAATAATGAGTTTTGTTTTTTATCATTTGGCAATATAAAGAAAACAAAGTCGTCTCTTTTATATGCTTCTTGTTTTATTATACTATTATCAAAATTTTTATTTTTTAGGTCTGCGGTGCTAGAAATTTTTTTAGCCGTCTTAATTATACTATTATTTTTGGGTTTTTTGTTATCTATAATCAAGATCACTGGATAAACAGAAACATTTTCAAAAACTTCGCATTCTGATACATCAATTATTTCTTTTATGGAGTATTTATTTAATAGCTCCTCGCGCATTTTTTTGGCGTAATTGGCTATTAAAAATTTATTAGGAATAATGTAACCAAATTCGCCGCCATTTTTTAATAAGCGCAGTCCTTTATCAATAAAACATACAAATAAATCGAAAGCCCCGCTGGCTATAGTGGGACAAGTGTTAGTGCATAATTTTTTTGTTTCTTTGTCCATTTTTTTTGCCTCTAAATATGGTGGGTTGCCCACCACAAAATCAAAACCATCAACAAATTTACCAGCTTTATTTTTAATATCTTTTATTTCTTGTTCTTCTGCGTTTAATAAAGAAGGTGTTTCTATTGTGTTTGTTTGGAATATTTTAATTTTTGGCACTTGATATTTAGGATTATTCTGTTTTGCCTCAACAATAATATCTAATAATTGTACTAAAATATTAGTTTCGGCCAAATAACAAGCAAATGGATTAATGTCTAGACCATAAATACTATTAATTACCTTATTTATAATTAATTCTTTATCGGCAATTTTTTTTAGTTTATTGATTAATCTATTTGCCGCGCGCGTAGTAAAGCCTCCGGATCCACATGAAATATCAATAATTTTTTTGTCCTCAATATTACTAGTGTATCCCGTTTGGTCTAAAATATAATCAATAACCACTTCTGGAGTATAGAATTGCCCTAATTTTTTTCTTTCCTCGCGAGTTATAAACTGTTCATATAATTTTCCAAGTATATCGCGATCAATTTGTGCAAAATTATATTTATTAAAGGCATTAGTAATCTCCTGAAGAAAGAAGTCGCTCGGCTTATACCAGTCAAAAATATTATTGGTAAAAATATGAGAATAAATTTGTCGTGCTTCTTGTTTAAGAGACATTAATTGTTGCCAACTCTGGATAATTTCAAAATTTAGTAAGCATTTATCTTTACAAACCCAAAGCAGAATTAACTCATTTAAAAAGGTGTATCCTGTTTCCAAACAGAATTTATCTTGATCCGGTTTATTTTCGGTTTTTTGCCATATTTCAAATTCTTTGTTTGGTATAAAGTTTGTCTTTATTTCCTCTTGAGCTTTTATTATAAGTTGTTTAAGCTCATCGTTAAAAGTAAATAAATTTAATATCTGGTCTAGATTTCTACGAGTTTCATAATTTCTCATTACAGAGATAACCTTACCTTGTACAATAATCTGTTTAACTGTAATAGCAGGAATTGTCGGATTGGCTGGTTGTAGTTTAAAACCACCTACAATTTTATATATTTTTTTCAAAGTAACCTCGTTGTCATTTATGAGGGCTACAACGGTATCGCCGTTTTCAGCGGTGTTTTGTTTTCTAATAACTACATTGTCTCCATCGAAAATGCCTTCCTGTATCATACTATTGCCCCTGACTTTTAAAACAAAATGTTCTCCCGATTTAGATAGCAAGTTTTTTGGAACCGTGATGGTTTCATATTCTTCAAATACTTCAATCGGTTGACCCGCTGCAATCGTGCCGAGTAAAGGAATCCCAACTATATCTTCACTTTTTGTTTTTAACTCGAGTCCCCTTGATAAGTTATTATTTTTTATTAAAAAATCTTTTTTAATTAATGCTTCTACGTGCTGATGAACCGTAGAAAGCGCAGATAATCTAAAATGTTTTTTAATCTCTTCAAAAGTGGGGGATATACTATGTTTTTTTATATATTCACCTATGAAGTCTAAAATTTGTTTTTGTCTCTTGGTTGGAGTAGGCATAAATATTTGACTAATTTTATCCACATGTTATATTTATAGTATATACCGAAAATTTACCGAAGTCAAAAATTAATTTAGATTATATGCCAACTCAACTTTATCCACGTCAAGTTAAGGATTTAGAAAAAGCCTATGAAGATATTAATAAATTAAGTACAAATGCAAGGGGCATAAAAATTGCTACATGGGTAACGGCAATCTCTACTTTAGCGATAGCAATTGTTGGGATTATTACTTTTATTATACAATTATTAAGATAGTTTTATATTATGCATCCTCTAAATAATAAAGGGGCATGAAATATTTATGGAAAAAATAATAGGAGAAAGAAATCGTATTATTGCGCTCAATCTTTCTTTAAGATTTGCGAAAGAATATCTTGAAATGCTTTATAAAATGCGAAAAAATTATACTACAGATGAAATTCAAGAATCAACAAAATTAACGATTATTCAAAGAGCATTATGGACATCATTGATTATTGAGATAGGTCGCTTGTTTGATACTTATGAAACAAAAAATAAAAAGGTTATTTCATTTAAAAAAATAAAGTCTTTGGAAAAAGATATTAATAATATTCATAGTGAAGCAATTATAGGTAAGATAATAAATACTAGAAAAACTTTTACGGCTCATTGGGGAAAGAAAAAAGATAAAGTTGTTTCGGTTGACGAGGTGTGTAATTCAAATTTAGGGACGCTACTAGAAAAAATAGAAAAACTTAAAATCGCCTAAAGCCGGGCTTTGCCCGCGGGGAAATCATTGCTTTTAAAAGCGGGGGTGGGCGCTTTTAAAACCTTTTTTTCTTGTCCTCCATAGCTTTAGCGTAGGAGGAGAATTCAATTCGAGCTGAGGCGTAAAATCCGAGCAACGAAAAATAACCTGATTTTATGCGGGTTATTTTTAGTTGCTCCAGTGCGAGTATTAGGATCGATTAACTTATCAACATATAACGATAAATACATATTTACAAACGATAAGCGATAGATTAGCTGTAATTATTACTATTAACCCAAAATCATCTATGAAAAAAAGCTCAACAATATTTCTTCAGGTAGCCATTGTGCTCATCGGAATGGTGGCGCTTGCAGCTATGATTCGGTTTCCCTTAACCGAGGGAAGAGCTGTAAACTTAGACCTGTTAAGTATTTACTCTGATCCGTTCATAGTGTATGGGTACCTAGCGTCTATCCCATTTTTTGTTGCACTGTATCAAGCGTTTAAGTTACTCGAATACATCGGGCAAAATAAAGTATTCTCATTAAATTCTGTGAAAGCTTTAAGGACTATAAAATATTGCGCAATCATATTAAGCACCTTAATTGTAATGGCAATACTGTACATAAGGATATTTCATAGTAAAGATGACGATCCAGCGGGCGCTATTGCTATGGGTATTCTCACGATTTTTACCTCTATAGTGATCGCTGCTGCGGCTGCTGTTTTCGAAAAACTTTTACAAACGGCCGTAGATATTAAGTCTGAAAACGACTTAACAGTTTAAAGAAAATAATATGGCAATTATTATAAACATCGATGTGATGCTGGCTAAGAGAAAAATGAGCGTTATTGAACTTGCGGAGAGGGTCGGAATAACGATGGCAAATATTTCCGTCTTGAAAAACGGCAAGGCAAAAGCGATCCGGCTATCGACGCTGGAAGCAATTTGCAAGGCTTTAGATTGTCATCCTGGGGATATTTTGGAAAATAAAAAGTAATGAGAAAGTTTTTTAAATATACTACCTAATCTTATCTAAAACCGTTCGGAAGCTGTCCAGATATGCGAGCAGAATAGGAATACCTCAAATCCTTTTAAAAACACTATGACCGATAGACGTTAAAAAATGTAAATTTCAAAAAAATTCTAAAATATTGCCTCAGATTGGTTCTAGAAAGAAATGGTTGATAGTCTAGGCCATCCTTTCGAGAAATTAAGAGAGGTAAAATTGCTTAAAATGAATTTAATAATAATCATCCAATAAATTAATGGATGATTATTATTTTTCTAATTATTTTATTTATTGATTTTATTTATAACTAGTTGAACATACCCTTTATTTATTACATTATTTTCATTAATTCCCAATAATTTTAATAAATCTAAAATTTCACTTTTAATTTTAACAATCTCTTTTTCGTTGCCGTTTTTTTCAACTTCAATAAATTGGCCTAAATCTCGAATATTATCAATATTTATTTCAAATTTTTTATATTCGAAGCTCTGCCGAACTTTATCTATTAAACAATAATAGTCATATCCACTGTCTAGTAAAAGATTTTCTAGTTTATCAGGGTTTATAATTTCGGTATCAAAATCTTGCCAAGCAATATCATCTTGTTTTTTTGGAGCTTTTGACTTAAATGTAAGTATGGCGGTATTTTTATTTTTATAATTTTTTCTAATTCTAATAATAAGCTTTCTATCTTTGTCGTTTTCATGTTTAAAATATGTATCAACCTGTCTTTCTTGAGATTTAGTTTCATAAATATTTTCGAGTTGACTTAATTTTTTTTCTAAAAATTTTAAATCATTTATTTTTGCCCTTAACTCAATTTCCATATTATTCATTTAATAAATTATTTATTTCTTTTAGTTGGTTTGATTCTAAAAATTCTTCAAGGGGCATATAACTTTTTTCATCCTTTCTATCAATGCATAATCTGACATAAAATTTACCATCCTTTTGCTCAAGCCTAATACCGTAAAATTGCTCGGTGCAAGATTCCTTACATCCCTCACATAATGTTTTTAATTTATTATTACGTATTTCTTTTATACCAAACTCGAAACCATCTTTGTCTTTATAATATGACGTTTTACTAGAGCTACCTGTTACTATTTTTTCTTTAAATTTTTCAGCTTGCAGTATGTCTTCTGATATTTTTTTCAAAGCAACTATGGATATTTGTCCATTACCTAAATCATTCAAAAATCTAACGCTAATATTATTTTTTTTTGCAAAATCATAAATTTCTTTTGCGCGCTCAATATCATCTTCTGTGCTTATGACAGTATTTAATTTTATGTTTATGTTTAATTCTTTTGCCCTAGCAATAATTTTTTTTTGTTTTTCTATACATTTTTTTGCCCAGTATAAATCTTTCTTATTTTGTGTTTTTATAAAATTTTCCGGAGTTAAAGCATGAATGCTGAAATTAAAACTTTTTATACCGCTGTCAATTAATTTTTTAAATCTTAGTTCGCTAAATTGAGCATTACTAGTTGTCTTTACTTCTAGCCCCATAGAACTTAAACCCTCTGATATTTCTTCCAATCTAGAATTAGAAGATGGTTCACCTCCGGAAAAATGAACCTCTTTTAAGTTTAAAGCGCCAGTTAATTTTTTCATATTGTCTTCAGTGGCTTGATTCCATCTTATATCATCAATATCCCAGCTACCTTCTTTATGACAAAATGTACACTCCCAGGGGCAACGATTGGTTACCTTTAGTCGAATTGAGCTATTTTTTTCAGTCTCTATCAAAGGTTGTTCATGCATATTATTTGACAAATTGACAAATTAAATATATTATCATATAATTGCTTGAAACTATTTTAACATTAAAATAAATTAAATGCAAAATAGATTGCTCATTTTATTCTAAATTAAGGAGGTAATATGAATTTAATAGAAGAGAAAGAAAAATTGATTGAACAATTATCTGCCATTTTAGATAGCAAAGAAAAGGAAGCCAAAAAAAATAGTAAAATAGCGCAAAATATGGCAAATGAAGCCGAGGGAGCAATGATTTCAAGATATGATACCTTTAAGGAAGAGGGTCAATATTTAGCTGGCGGATTAAAAAAGCGACATGAAGAAATAAAATCGCAAATAATGGTATTTAATAAAATAAAGAATACCTCGCTCAAAGTAAATGAAAAAGTTGAACTTTTTTCTATTGTTAATGTAGAGTTTAACGATGGAACTATAGAGCAGTATTTTATTTGCCTTGTATTGAGTGGAGAGAAAGTTAACGGAAAAACTATTATTTCTTTAAACACGCCTTTAGGAAAATTACTTTTAGGAAAAAAAGAGGGTGATGAGTTTGTATTAAAAATTCAAAATAAAGTTAGGGAGGGAGAAATTGTCGAAATCAAATAAACATTTATTCATCGTGATAGAAGGCGTTGATGGTTCTGGGAAAACTACAGTAGGCGAAAAACTTGCTGAAGAAATAAATGCTGTATTTTACCAAACACCTTCTAAGTTTTGGAGAAAAAAGCGGAATATTGTAGAAAATTCTAATGTTGTTATTCGTTTTTTTTATTATTTTATTGCGACCATCTTTTCCACCGTAGAAATAAGAAAAATACTAAAGACTGAATCAGTTATATGCGATCGCTATGTTTATTCAACCTGGGCCTATCATATAGTTTATGGTTTTTCTCTTTTGAGATTCGTTTCTCCATTTCTTATTTTTTATGCTTTTCAGAAACCAGATAAAGCATATTATTTATATGTCTCAAGAACCGAAAGAGAGAATAGAATATCCAATAGAAGCAAAAACACATTAAAAGACAGAGATTCAGATACTCTTAAGAAGACTCAAGAAGAATTCATAAAATTTTCAGATTTGGTTATAATAGATACATCTAATATTAACGTTGAAAAAGTTGTTAATCTTATCACAAAAGACCTGGGCAGTGGAAAATAATTCATTGCCCTTTTTTTATAGTGTTGCACTTACTTGTTGAAGCCACGGATGTCCCGCCCACATGATAATGTCATAGTACCGGCAATATAGAAATGTCATAGTTAACAGATTCGTGCCATAATTGGTCTAAATTAATTAATGTAATTTAGACAATAATATGGATACGAACCAATT